>JAESGL010000207.1_pt1 | contig 61171 bp, 63 predicted proteins | sample 9269711 | NCBI WGS metagenome assembly JAESGL01 (sample SAMN14515918, study PRJNA621676) | algae metagenome | isolation source: Kastovskya adunca ATA6-11-RM4 and co-occurring heterotrophs from soil and... | place: Chile: Atacama Desert | collected 2011-06-27 | reverse complement strand
CGCCGCCATTGCCGGCCTCCGGTTCCGCTTCGCTCCACCTGCGCCCGGCAATGGCGGCGGAGACGACAATGCACTAACTATCTACCCGGACCACCCGGTGGGGGCTGCTCACCCGTTCATTGGACCCAGACACTGTGATCCCCGCCAGACCGGCATTCCGGATGATCGGACGATCGAACACGTTGCGCGATGCGCCATGGACACATTTGATGCCATAGATATGGCAATTCTGCGCAACGACCTTTTCGAACCGGCTGTCGCAGCCAAAGGTATCGATACCCTCCCCCACATTGCGGACCAGGATGTCACGGAACAGGTTACCCGTCGCCTCCGGCGCGCAAATGTTGACACCGTCGGTTTCATACCCGTGCGCCGCCAGAAATGCCGGACCGACGGTAAGGTCTTCCGCCCGGAATCCGTCTACCACCAACCCGGTGGTGGCAACGTCGTCGATACGGTCGTTGTCGATTTCCAGCCCGGTAATCTGCGGGTGCTGCGCCCCCCAGTCGCGATCGCTGCGGCAATCATGCGCGCGGCATCGTTCGATGCGACTGCTTCCCCGGATTGAGGCAAGGCAGAACGCGACCCCGACCGGTAGCCCCGATATGTCGACGTCCGCCAATTCCAGGTCCACGACGTTGCGCGCCACGATACCGCGCAGCACCCGTCCATCGCGCCGTTCCGACCGCAGGGCGATGTTGACGATGCGCACGCCCTGTGCGGCCTGTGCCGCGCGGTTGTCCGTAGCGACGACAATCCCCGCCGCGGTCGGGCCATAACGGCTGCCAGCGTCGCCCCGGTCGTTGGTAAAGCATGCGGCGGGCATGACAATCGTCGGGCGCTGCTGCCCCTTGCCATGTCCCACCAGCGTACCGCCACTGGGTAATACCAGGCTACGCGCGATGGCGAACGACGTGCCGGGGCGGATATGGAGCGCGCGCAGACCGCTGGCGAACGCGGCATCGACCGCCGCGCTGTTGGCCGCCGCCGACACCGGATCGGTGCGGCCGGGCACGAAGCCTGCCAGATCGTCGATATAATTATGGCGGATGGGGGTGGCTGCGACAGCGCTTCCGGCTGCCAGCGATCCGGCGACCATGCGCAAGGTGGCACGACGTGACATCATCGCCTAGGGTAACGCACGATAAACGCGCATGGTGCCCATGGCGTACCGGATCGTGACTGCACACGCGCACCGAAAGGACGCACCCCTGGTTCTGCCGTCGATCCCGCTGCTCACCGGATATGCCCCGCATCGCCGCGCGCCACTGCTGCGGTCGCCGCCCTTTCCTTGGGTAGCACGCCATGTCGCTGCGGTAAGCCGTGGCACGATGGCTGCCGGCACGGTACGGGACATGCCGGGTCCGGCAGCGCGCGATGAACTGTTCGCGGCAATCCGCGCTGCCCGCGTCGGGGGTGCATTCTGGTTGCCTCCGGTGACCGGTCGCCCCCGCATCATCCTGGCGCCGCGGCACCGGGCACAGGCGCGCGCCATGGATGCCGCGCTCGGGCGGCGGGCGGCGGGAGAAGGCCATGTCCTGCAAAGAACACGGGATCCGTGGTCCTCGCTGGCTACGGCCGAACTGGTAATGGCCGATGCTGATGACGAGATCGCCGCGCTGGCGCTGATCGCCGGGGTTCCGGTCCGGCTTTTCGGACAGGGACGCTTCGGCGACGCGGCGCAGGGTGCCTGTCCCGATGCCGTGCTGCGTCACCTATGCCTCGACACGCTCTATCGCGACCCCTTCACCGACAGGCCCGCCACGGCATCGGACGCGGTATTGCTGCTGGCGTTCTGGCGTACAGGGATCGATGCCAATCGACCGATCGCTGCCGCGACGGGGATGGCATGGTGGAAACGCCGCGCCATCCGTCAGTTCCTCTGGGCACCAAGGCACCGGCCGCTGCGCTTCGTATCGGCAATCGGCAAGGGGGCCGATGCGATCGCTGCCTGGCCGTCGCGCACCGATGAACGGTCGGTCAGCACGGCCCGCGCCGCCGGACGGCACGTCGCATTGGTCGAAGACGGCTTCCTGCGCTCTAACGGCCTGGGGAGCGCATTGCATCGGCCGTGGTCGATCACGTTGGACTGGCAGGCAGCGCATTTCGATGCGAGCCATCCCAGCGACCTCGAACATCTTCTGGCCACTGCCCATTTTGATCCGGCGACCCGCGCACGGGCAGCCGCGCTGCGACAGGCGATCGTGGCCTGCGGAATCGGGAAATACGGCGTCGATCCCGGTGATGCCTCCGATGCGTCGGTGGGGCGATCGCACCGGCGCGTACTTGCGATCGGACAAGTGCGGAACGACGTGTCGGTTCGCCTGGGTGGATGCGGACTGGACGAGCCGATCGACCTGCTGCGTGCGGTGCGCCGCTGTGAACCCGATGCCGAAATCTGGTATCGCCCCCATCCCGACGTCGAGGCCGGGTTTCGCGATGGCGCAATCCCCGATGCCCTGGCGCTGAACCATGTCGATCGGGTTGTCCGGGGCGGCAGCCTGCGCAGCCTGATGGCTGGGGTGGACGCCGTCCATGTCGTTACATCGCTCGCGGGCTTCGAAGCGTTGCTGGTCGGGCGCGAAGTGGTGGCGCACGGCCTGCCCTTCTATGCCGGATGGTCGCTGACACGGGACATGGTACCCCATCCACGCCGCAAGCGGTGCCTTTCGCTCGACGAACTAATCGCCGGTGCCCTGATTCTGTATCCGCGCTATCTGGACCCGCATACCCAGTTACCGTGCGGCCCGGAGATACTGGTGTCGCGCCTTGCCGGTACGAAACCCGTCCATAACCCTACCACTTGGCTGCGCAACCTGCAGGGGCACATAATCCGATCACGGTACAAGATCCCCGAGCGATAGGAAGCAGTAGAGATGATGTCTTGCCCCGAATGACCCCGCTCTGACGGGGGGCTTCTCGCCCCCCGTCAAGCAACGCAAATCAATCCGAGCCGAAGATATCCCGCGTGAACAGCTTGGTCCCGATATCGGCCAGTTCGGGGGCGGCGCGGTTGGCGATGATGATGTCGCAATCGGCCTTGAACGCGTCGAGGTCCTTGACCACGCGCGATCCGAAGAAATTATCCTCGTGCAGCGAGGGTTCGTACACGACGACCTCGATCCCCTTGGCCTTCACCCGCTTCATGATCCCCTGGATCGACGACTGGCGGAAGTTGTCCGACCCGGCCTTCATCGTCAGGCGATAGACGCCGACGCGCTTGGGACGGCGGGCGATGATCTGGTCGGCCAGGAAGTCTTTCCGCGTGCGGTTCGCATCGACGATCGCGCGGATCAGGTTCTGCGGCACTTCGGAATAATTCGCCAGCAGCTGCTTCGTATCCTTGGGCAGGCAATAGCCGCCATAGCCGAAGCTGGGGTTGTTATAGTGCATGCCGACCCGCGGATCGAGGCCGACGCCCTCGATGATCTGACGCGTGTCCATGCCGCCGGCGATGGCATAGCTGTCGAGTTCGTTGAAGAAGGCGACGCGCATCGCGAGATAGGTGTTGGCGAACAGCTTGATCGCCTCCGCTTCCCGCGAATCGGTGAACAGGATGGGCGCATCCTTCTTTTCCGCGCCCTGCAGCAGCAGGTCGGCAAAGATGCGCGCACGTTCGGAGCGTTCGCCGACGATGATCCGCGACGGGTGGAGATTGTCGTACAGCGCGCGCCCTTCGCGCAGGAATTCGGGGCTGAACACCACGTTCGGCGCGTTTAGCCGCTGGCGCACATCGTCGACGAAGCCGACGGGAATCGTCGACTTGACGATGATCGTGGCGTCGGGGGCGGTCGCCGCCGCCTGGCGGATGACCGCCTCGACCGAGCCGGTGTTGAACTTGTCGGTTTCGACATCGTAGTTGGTCGGGGTGGCGACGATCACATAGTCCGCGCCGGCCAGCGCCTGCGCCGCATCGGTCGTCGCGGTCAGGTTGAGCGTGCGTTCGACCAGGAAGCGTTCCAGCTCGGCATCGACGATCGGCGACTTGCGGTCGTTGACCAGCGCAACGCGGTCTTCCGAAATGTCCACGGCCACGACATCGTTATGCTGTGCCAGCAGGACGGCGTTGGACATGCCGACATAGCCCAGGCCAAAAACCGCGATCTTCATAAATACGTCCCGCGTCCCCCACGGAGCATCCGCCAATGGCAACCCGCCTAGCCGATGGAGTGAGCCGGCAACAAGCCCCCCCGACCAAAAGAAGCTACTACGATGCTGCAGCGCGATATGAACGACTTGGGCCAATCGATATCCCGCCGATCAAGCGTCGTCTGCGATCAAAGAAGCCGACTCTCTACGCCGTCATAGAACATATCCGGGTGTCGATATGGGTAGGAATATCGATCCGGTTCAAAGGACCGGCAGCCGTCGCTACTGCGGCAACCCCGGCGCGACGCACAAAGGCCATGGATGGCATCAAACGATCGGCGCAATGGTACCCAATCATCTATGAGCAGTTTGTCGAACCTGATATGATCATAAATAGCTCAGAGAATAGCATTTTGTACACCGTCCAGCGATCCGTCGGGACAACGCCGTCCGAACCGCCAGGGACAGAAACTCATATAAACGGTTGCGCGCCGGTAATTCAGTCAAATGGTCTTGACCGCCTCCTCGCCGCAACGGGTAATCGCCATCAATGCGGCATAGGAACTTCAACGATGACTTCCCCCGTCCAACTCATCCGCCCGAAACGCCATGGCGACGCCCGTGGCTGGTTCACCGAAGTCCATTCGGTCCCAGCCTTCGCAGCCCTCGGCATCGACGTGACCTTCGTGCAGGACAACCACTCCTACTCCGCCCCCGCCTTCACGCTGCGCGGCCTGCATTTCCAGACGCCGCCGCGCGGACAGGACAAGCTGGTGCGCTGCATCCGCGGGCGGATTTTCGATGTCGCGGTCGATGTGCGCAAGGGATCGCCGACCTACGGCCAGTGGGTCGGGGCCGAACTCAGCGCCGAAAACGGCCACCAGCTCTTCATTCCGATCGGCTTCGCGCACGGCTTCGTGACGCTCGAGCCGGATTGCGAAGTCACCTACAAATGCTCCGACACCTACGCCCCCGACCATGATGGCGGGATCGCATGGGACAGCGTGGGCATCGACTGGCCGATGCCCGCCGGGACCATTCCCGAACTTTCGCCCAAGGACACCCGTCAACCGACGCTGGCTGAGTTCGACAGCCCGTTTCCCTATGACGGCCGCCCGCTGGCCCCGCTTTCCTGATAAGGACCAATTCTATGCGCATCTTCGTCACCGGCGGGGCCGGCTTCATCGGGTCGGCGCTGGTGCGCCACCTGATCGAGAATACCGACTATACGGTCCTCAACTTCGACAAGCTGACCTATGCCGGCACGCTGTCGACGGTCGAGCGGGTGGCGGACAGCGATCGCTACAGCTTCGTGCAGGGCGACATCTGCGACGCCGACGCCGTGCGCAGCGCGATCACGTCGTTCAAGCCTGACGTCATCACCCACCTGGCGGCCGAGAGCCATGTCGACCGCTCGATCGACGGGCCGGGCGCGTTCATCCAGACCAATGTCGTCGGCACCTACACCATGCTGGCCGAGGCGCGCGCCTATTGGCTGTCGCTGGACGAGGATGCGCGCAAGGCTTTCCGCTTCCACCATATCTCGACCGACGAAGTGTACGGGACGCTGGGCGATACCGGGCTGTTCACCGAAGACACGCCCTATGACCCGCGCTCGCCCTATTCGGCGTCGAAGGCGGGCAGCGACCATCTGGTCAGCGCATGGGGCCATACCTTCGGCCTGCCGGTGCTCATCACCAACTGTTCGAACAATTACGGGCCGTATCACTTCCCCGAAAAACTGATCCCGCTGATGATCGCCAAGGCGCTGGATGGCGAACCGCTGCCGATCTACGGCAAGGGCGATCAGGTGCGCGACTGGCTGTATGTCGAGGATCACGTCCGCGCGTTGCAGGCGGTGTTCGAGCGTGGCGAGGTCGGCCGGACCTACAATGTCGGCGGCCATAACGAGCGGCAGAATATCGAGGTCGTGAAGACGCTGTGCGCGATCCTCGACGAACTGCGCCCGCGCGCCGATGGCCGGCCCTATGCCGAGCAGATGACCGAGGTCGCCGACCGTCCGGGCCATGACAAGCGCTATGCGATCGACGCGTCGCGCATCGGGGACGAACTGGGCTGGCACCCGGCCGAAACCTTCGAGACCGGCATCCGCAAGACGGTCATATGGTATCTGGCCAACGAAGCCTGGTGGCGTCCGCTGGTCGCAGCCAAGGCGTCGCAGCGGCGCGGCGTCGCCTGATGACGCGGCCGATCCTCGTCACCGGCGCGAATGGCCAGCTGGGGCATGAGCTGGCGCGCATCCCCTGCCCCGCCGGGTACGAGGTGGTGGCACTCGACCGCGCCGCGCTGGACCTGACCGATCCGGCGGCGATCGCCGCCATGGTCGTGTCGCGCGACTGGGCGGCGGTCATCAACGGTGCGGCCTATACCGCGGTCGACAAGGCCGAGAGCGATGTGGTCGCCGCCTGGGCGATCAACGCGCTGGCGCCCGCCGCCTTTGCGCAGGCCTGTGCCACGGCAAACATCCCGCTGGTGCAGGTATCGACCGATTACGTCTTCGCTGGCGACAAGGACGGCGCGTGGGAGGTGAACGATCCGGTCGCACCGCTCGGCGTCTATGGCGCGTCGAAGCTGGGCGGCGAGCTGGCGGTGCGCACCGCCGGCGTGCGCCACGCGATCGTACGCACCGCCTGGGTCGTGTCGGCGCAGGGCAATAATTTCGTGAAGACGATGCTGCGCGTCGGCGCGACCCGCGACACGCTGTCGGTGGTCGACGATCAGGTCGGGTCGCCGACCAGCGCCGCCGATCTGGCGCAGGCGCTGCTGACGATCGCCGTGCGCCTCGCCGAGGACGACGCAGCACCGACCGGCACCTTCCACTTCAGCAATGCCGGCGCGGTCAGCTGGGCAGGCTTCGCGCGCGAAATCTTTGCACAATCGGCCATGCGCAGTGGGGCCACGGCGCAGGTCGTGCCGATCCCCAGCAGCGATTATCCGACGCCGGCCAAGCGCCCGTCGAACTCGCTGCTCAGCCACACCGCCATCCACGCCGCCTATGGCATCGCCCCACGTCCGTGGCAGGCGGCACTCAGCGACATTCTCGACGAACTGATCGGACACAAAGCATGAAGGGCATCATCCTCGCCGGCGGCTCGGGCACGCGGCTTCACCCGGCGACGCTGGCGGTGAACAAGCAGCTGCTGCCCGTCTATGACAAGCCGATGATCTATTACCCGCTGAGCGTGCTGATGCTCGCGGGCATCCGTGACATCCTCATCATCTCATCGCCGGAATTCATCGACAATTATCGCCGCCTGTTCGGCGACGGATCGGCCTTCGGCCTGTCGATGCAATACGCCGAACAGCCCAGCCCCGATGGCCTCGCGCAGGCGTTCACCATCGGCGCGGACTTCATCGGCGACGACAATGTCGCGCTGGTGCTGGGCGACAATATCTTCTTCGGCGCGCACCTGACCGACCTGCTCGCCAGCGCCGTCGCGCGCCCGACCGGGGCCACTGTGTTCAGCTACCGCGTCGAGGACCCGGAGCGCTACGGCGTGGTCGAATTCGGCGAAGGCGGTCGCGCGATCAGCCTTGAGGAAAAGCCGGCCGCTCCGAAGTCGAACCATGCGGTAACGGGTCTCTATTTCTACGATAACCGCGTCGTCGAATACGCCCGCAACCTGAAGCCGTCTCCGCGCGGCGAGCTGGAAATCACCGATCTCAACCGGCTCTACATGGAGGCCGGCAACCTGTACGTCGAACAGATGGGCCGCGGCTATGCGTGGCTCGACACCGGCACGCACGACAGCCTGCTCGAAGCCGGCGAGTTCGTCCGCACGCTCCAGCATCGCCAAGGCGTGCAGGTCGCGTGTCTTGAGGAAATCGCGTTCGAGATGGGGTTCATCTCGGCCGACCAGGCACGCGAAGCGGGCGAACGGTTCAAGAAGACCGCCTATGGGCGGGCGATCTTGAACGCAGTGGACGGCAAGTAACGCACAAAAACGCCGGCCACGGGCTCCCTCCCGTGACCGGCGTCCCCTTGTCAGGCCGGAGCGCTTACTCCGCCTGGTCCTTCGCCGCGCGCTTTACCTGGCCTTCGCCCATCGCGGACACCAGCACGTCGCCCTGCACGGTGAAGTTGTCGGCCGGGAGGGTGGCGACGCGCTTGCCGATCGCCATCGTCACCGATTCCACCCGGCCGGCGGCGCTGCGGCGAACCGACTGGACGCGGCCGATCGCTTCGCCCTTGGCGTCGCGGACGGTCTGGCCGGGGTTCAGCGCGGGGATCGCGCCGCCGCCCATCAGCGACAGGGCGCCTTCGCCCGATCCGCTGCCCGAAGCCGATCCGTTGCCGATCGTGCCGTTCGCGGTACCCGAAGCACTGCCGCTGGCCGCACCGGTCAGGCCGCCCGCCGTGTCGCGGACCGTGCCCTGTGCCCGGTCACGGACATTGCCAACGGCACCCGCCGCCCGGTCGCGGGTGGTGGCGACGCCGTTCCGCACCCGGTCGCGCGCCGCGCCGGCGGTGTCGCGGACGGCATCGGTGCCGATCAGCTGCGCATCGACGCTGCCACCCGCACTGCCCGAGCCGCTGCCCGAACCGCCGACCGTGCTACCCAGCGCCTGGGCGGTGCCGTCGATCGCACCGTCGCCGCGGGCCGATCCGCCGCCGCGCACCCGGCCGCTGCGCCGGTCGACCTGCCGTTCGGTGGTCACCTCGCCCCCGCCGCGCCGCGCGGTGCGCGCGGTGGTGTCGGCGCGGTCGCGAACCGGGGCGACGGTGCGGTCGATATTGCCGCCGAGATTACCGCCGATCCCACCGCTCAGGCTCCCGCCCAGCCCGCCGGTCAGCCCACCGCCGCCGCCGCCGCCCAGCAGCTGGGCCGAGGCGGGGGTCGCGATCGCGGCGGCAAGGGCCGCACCCATCAGGAACATGGTCTTCATGGCTGTTCTCCTGTGTTCGTGCGCCGCGAGGGGCGCTTCGTGAAGGAGAACGGGTGCCGGTTTCGCTTTAATCCCGGCGGGTGCGATTTTTTTTGCGAAGCGTCCAGCGCCGCCGTCACCGCCGACGCGCCGCGCACCTTCTTCGCGACATATTCGGCAAACCCCTTGGCATAGGCGTCGCGCAGGTCGGCCCTCGCCGCTTCCGCCTGGTCGGGCGTTTTCGCCGGGAAGATCGCCAGCGGGTTCTTCACCTGTCCGGGGAAGCTGCGCGGCTTGGCCCCGCCATCGCGCCCGAAATCGCGAAAGGTCCATTTGGCGAACAGGTTGGTGCCGACCAGCGGTTTCCTGACATAGAACAGCTCGCCCCCGACCAGTTCGGCATAGCAGGGCGTGGTGGCGGTGCTCAGCCGTTTGCCCGCTTTCAGGCTGGCCTGCATCGTGCGCAGCGCCTGCCTGACCGCCGGATCGGCCTTGGCCGCCGCATCGGACGGCACCGCCGGTTCGACCACGATGGTATAGCCGGTCAGGCCGAGCATCCCCGCCGCATCGGCAGCGCGCAGTGCATCGACCTGCGCCTCGGGCGACAGGTCGTCGTGCATCCGGTCGGTGATCGTCGCGGCCTTTCCCTTGTTCGCCGCCTGATCGATCGCCCCGCCCAATGCCCCACCGAACATCCCCAGGCCGCTCATCTTCATGCCGCGATAGGTTTCGCTCGGCCAGATATGCAGTTCGCAGGTCTGCGTCTGTGCGGTCCCCGACACGAGCAAGGCCAGCGCGCCCATCCAGAATGTCATGTGAATTCCCCCGTTTCTCTACCGAAACGTATAATGTCCGGTAGCGCGGGCGGAAGGGACGGCCGGGGGAGTTGCCTCCGAAACCGATGCGTCTTGCTACCGCGCCGGCGTCCGGCAGTCCTGGCACAGCACCCCGCGCCCGGTGCGGCCGCCGCGCTTCGCCTCGCGGTCGAGCGCCTTCATCGCCGCCGCCGCATCGCCGCCCCACACCGCCGACAACCGCGCGGCGACCAGCGGGGCGGCGAACGACGTGCCGCGCACGCCATGCGCCTGTCCCGCCGCGTTCAGCGCCAGCATGTCCGCCCCCGGTGCGGCATAGTCGAGGTGGCTGGCCCGCCCCGCCTCCACCAGCACCCGCCCGCGCCCGTCGACGCCGGTGACGGCGATCGCCTGCGGATAGCTGGCGGGATAGGCCGGCGGGGCGGCGGGGCCGTTATTGCCGACCGCCGCGACGATAACGGTCCCCCGCGCCCGCGCCGCCGCGACGAAGCGGCCGAGCAGCGCATTGTCGGGGCCGGCCAGGCTCATCACCACCACCGGCACCCTGGTCTGCACCATCCACGCGATCGCGCGGGCCAGCGCGCTGGCGCTGCCACCCGCCGGGTCGCTGCCATAGACGTCGGCGACGTGGAGCGCCGTGCCGGGCGCGCTGGTGCGGATGCCGCCGCCACCGGTCAGCAGCGAGGCGAGCGCCATGCCATGGTCGCTGGCGCGCGGGGCGCCGCTGGCAAAGCCCTGTTGCGCGGCAAGGCCGGGGGTGCCGGGCGAAACCCCGCCGTCGATGATGCCGATGCGTTTGGGGCCGGGGCCGGGGCCGGGGGCGGAGGCCGGGTCAACCCCTTCCCGCACCCCTGCGGACGGCATTCCCTCCCCACTCGCACTGTACAGCGGGTCCAGCGTCACCCGGTCGGCGCCGGCGATCTTGCCCAGCACCCGCGCCGCCGCCACCGCCGACAGCCCGGCCGGCGCCCGCAGCCGGGCGAAACCGATGCCGAGATCGTCGTAGCGCTCGCTCGCGATCACCGAAAACCCCGCGCGCTGCGCCAGCGCCAGCAGCGCCGGATCGGGGTCGGCCAGCGTCACCTCACCCGCGCGGACGGGATTATTGTCGCGGTCCAGCTCGATCCGGTCGGGAAAGCGGCGCGCGAGGTCGCGGGCGCGCGCCACCGACTGCCGCGCCAGCTGGCGGGCGTCGTCCACCGCCGCATCGATCGGCAGCGCGCCGCGAAGATCGCCCACCGCCTCCCTCACCCGGCCGGGCAGCTGGGGGAGCTGCGGCACCGGTGGCAGCAGCTGCGCCGATGCTGCGGTCGGCAGGGCCAGCGCCAGTGCCACGCAGCGCAGGAAGTTCGATCCCGTCATCACACTCCACCCTCCCTGCCCGCGCCTGCCAACCCGATCGACGCTTTGATCGTCACCCCGCGCTTGCCCCGGGGTCCCGCTTCTTTCCCACGCCAAAAGAAGAAGCGGGACCCCGGATCACGTCCGGGGTGACGAAGATGGTTTTGGCGGGCGTCACCGGCGACATCACCCGCCAAATCCAATCGCCGCTAGGATTTTCGTGCGTCATGCCGGATGAAACGGGCGACGCCATCCGTTTCATCCCCGAAGCCCGAAAGGATACCGTTGCGCTTCGAAAACGAATTGCTGACGCATCTGCCCCGGTTGCGGCGTGTCGCCCATGCGCTCGCCCGCAACCCCGCCGATGCCGACGATCTGTTGCAGGCCGCGGTCGAGCGTGCGCTCACCCGCCGCGACCAGTGGCAGGCCGGCACCAGGCTGGATGCATGGGCGATCCGCATCCTGCGCAATTTGTGGATCGACACGGTTCGGGCACAGGCGCGGCGGCGCGAAACCTTCGTGCCACCGGAGGAAGGCGACGTCGTGGGGCGGCAGGGCGAACAGGAAATGACCGTGGAAATGCACAATATCGGCCGGGCGATGGGCAAGCTGCCGCCCGAACAGCGTGAGGTGATCGCGCTGGTGATGGTGGAGGGCTTTGCCTACCGCGAGGCGGCGGAGATTCTCGATATTCCGATCGGCACGCTCACCTCGCGCCTGGTGCGCGGGCGCGAGGCGCTGCTGGGGCATCTGGGGGAAGCGGCATGACGATCGATCCCGAAACGCTGGCCGCCTATGCCGATGGCGAGTTGGACCCGATCGCCGCGAAACGCGTCGAGCGGGCGATCGCCGACGATCCGGCGCTCACCGCCGAGGTAGAACGCCACCGCGCGCTGACCGCCCGGCTGCGCGGTAGTTTCGCCAGCCTCGACACGCAGCCGATGCCCGCCGGGGTCGAGGCGCTGTTCGCGCGCGCCGACAATGTGGTGCCCTTCCCGACCCGCAAACGGGCGCCCAGGCCGCAGCGCTGGTGGGGCGCGGTCGCCGCCAGCCTCGTCGCCGGGCTGCTGCTCGGGCAGCTGGTGCCGCGGTCGGGCAGCGAGCTGGGGTTCGAAGGCGGCACGGCGGTCGCGCAAGGGGGGCTGGCAAAGGCGCTCGACACGCAGCTCGCCTCGACGCAGGGGCCGCAGGCGCCGGTCAAGATCGGCATCACCTTCCGCGACCGCGCCGGCGCGCTGTGCCGCACGTTCGAAACCGGCACGACCGGCGGCATCGCCTGTGCCGGCGACCAAGGCCCATGGCGGGTACAGGCGCTGCAGGGCGGCGCGGCGACCACCACCACCGCCTATGCCCAGGCCGGATCGCCGATGGCCGCGGTGCTGGAACAGGCGCAGGCGATGGCGGCGGGCGACCCGCTCGACGCGGCGGGCGAGGCGGCGGCGCTGAAGGGGCGGTAAAGACGCACCCATATTGATGGACGTACCTCCGCGCAGGCGGGGGCACGACTTCTCACGCCACCGTCCGTCATTCCCCCCAACCACCCCGTTCGGTTCGAACAGCTTCGAGCCTGTCGAGAAGCGTCCGTCGAGAACCCGCTATCCCCGATGCCGCCCCCAGCGTGCACTCACCGTCACCTCGTCGAACAGATGCCGCCCCAATATCACCAGCGCCGCGCCGCTGCTCGCCCCGACATAGGTGATCGCACCCAGCCCATAGGCCAGCAGCCCCGCCGATTGCGGCGGCACGTGGAGCGCACAGAGCCAGTGCAGCGCCGCCCCCGCCACCATCAGCAACACCAGCCCCAACAGGCGCAAGGCCAGGTCGCCCCGGCGGGTCAGCCACTGCTCCATGCCACGTCTCCCTCTCGAACGTGGCACACCAGCTATCGGGCGCGGCATAGCAAGACGAGAGCGATTTCCACCTTTCGCATAGCGCCGGCATAATCGCACGCGCCGCACTATGCGCGCGCTATGCAATTCCCTGGAATCGCTCTCGAAACCCAATGCGGCGGGGCATAGCTGACGGTGGCGGGTGCAGGACGCCCGACCTTTGGAAAGACCGATTGCATGTCACGCGAACCCAATCCGGAGCCTGACGAACCCGCGACCATCTATGTCGGGCAGGACGCCGCCGGCCACTGGCTGGTGCAGGACAGCGGCCACCGCCTCGAAGGACGGTTCGTGTCGCGCGATGCCGCGATCGGCTATGCGCGCGGCGAATGCCGGATGCACCATGCCTGCCTGTGCATGGCGACCGCGCCGCTGGTCCCGTGCGTGTCCTTCGCGCCGCTCACCGATGGCGAACGGGTGGCGGCATGAGGACCGCCGCCCGCATTGCCCCCGCCGCGCAGCGCATGACCCCGCCCCCGGCCCCCGTCCGCCGCGCGGTACGCGCCGACCCGCGCTGGCCGCACATCGTCGCCGCGCTGCAGGATCTGCGCGACGCCCATCGCCATGCGGTGCGGATCGTCGATGCCGATTGCGCCTGCGGCACGCTGCTGATCGAGGTCGCGCGCCATGCCCGCGCGATGGGCTTCACCGCGATCGAGGGGCGCGGCATCGACGGGTCGCCGGCAATGATCGGCCGCGCGCGCGCCGCCGCGGCGCGGCTGCATGACCCGGCGATCGGCCTCGCCTTCGACATGACCGACATGCGCGGCGCACTGGTGCAGGAGGCGGAGGCCCCCGCCGACCTGCTGCTGTGGCATGGCGGGCGCGATGCCGATGCGACCGGCATGGCGGCGGTGCTGGCGGCGGCGGCGATCCGGGTGATCGCCGATGGCGACAGCGCGCCATGACCCGCCGCGACCTGCGCTGGAAGGCGGCCGGGCTGGTACTGCTGGCGCTATCGTGCGCGATGGCGCCGGCACTCGACGGATCGCTGCTGGCGCTCGCCTTCCTGCCGCTGGCGCTGCTCGCGCTGCCGCTGCTGCTGCACGGCAAGCGCGTCGGACAGATGGTGCGCGCCGGATGGCGCGGCCATGGCCGCACCGTCGAGGTCGTCCACGCCGCGCGGCTGCGGCGGCACCGTTGATTCACCCGCTCGATCGAACCCCGCCGCCCTGATTCAAACAATCCATGCGACACGCCCGCGCGCCCGCGCGATAACGGGTCCATGGAGCTGCCGTTCGTGCCCATCGAGCTGACCGCCCGCGACCCCGCACGGGGCATCGCCCGGCGCTGGCGCGTGGTCGTCTATCGCGACCTGTTCGGGATGCTGCTGGTCGAGACGCAATGGGGCCGGATCGGGCGCGCGGGGCAAAGGCTGGTGCGCGCCTTTGCCGACGACAACGCCGCGCTGGCCCATGTCCGCCGCCTGCTCGCCCGGCGGGCGGGCGGGCGCCGCCGGATCGGGGTGGGCTACAAGCCAAACTAGGGCACGCTAAATTCCTACGTTGTTGCTGGACATATAGCCCTGCGCCATTCTCCCATCAAAGGCAGGGAGATTACGCATGGCATTGTCGTTGGCGCTGATTCTGGCGCAGGTCGCTGCACAGCCTGCGCCGCCCCCCGAACCGGTCGTGCAGGCACCCGAGGGAGAGACCCGCGCCGACACCGGACGCCTCGCCCCCGCCGACACGGGCGAGATCGTCGTCACCGCCCGCCGCCGCGTCGAAACGGTGCAGCAGGTGCCGATCGCGATGTCGGTGATCGGCGGCACGACGCTGGCGGACACGGGGGCGTACAACGTCAACCGCCTGACCCAGCTGCAACCCACGCTGCAATTCTATTCGACCAACCCGCGCAATTCCGCCGCCAATATCCGCGGGCTGGGCGCGCCGTTCGGCCTCACCAACGACGGCATCGAACAGGGCGTCGGCATCTATGTCGACGGGGTCTATTACAGCCGCATCGCGTCCGCGACGTTCGACTTCACCGACACCGAACGCATCGAAATCCTGCGCGGGCCGCAGGGGACGCTGTACGGCAAGAATACCACCGCCGGCGCGATCAACATCACCACGCGCAAGCCCAGCTTCACCCCCGAAGCGCGCGTCGAGCTGACCACCGGCAATTACGACTTCATCCAGGCGAAGGCATCCGCCTCCGGCCCGATCATCGGCGACACGCTGGCCGCGCGCATCTCCGCCTCGGTCACGTCGCGGCGGGGCACGATCCGCAACACGGCGCTCGGCGGCTATGCCAATGCGCAGGACAATCAGAGCGTGCGCGGGCAGCTGCTGTGGAAGCCCGCCGCCAACCTCGACGTCACGCTGTACGGTGATTACGGCCACCAGAACCCCGATTGCTGCGCGCAAATCTATGTCCGCACCGGCACGACGCAGCGGCCGCTGGCGCGCCAATATGCGGCGCTGGCCGGCGCGTTCGGCTATGCCCCGCCCTCGACCGACGCGTTCGACCGGCTGACCGACCTCGACACCCCGCTGCGTGCGCGACAGGAGCTGGGCGGCGTCTCGCTGGTCGGCAATCTCGATCTCGGCGCGGCAACGCTGACCTCGGTCAGTGCGTGGCGGTTCTGGAACTGGGACCCGTCGAACGACCGCGACTTCACCGGCCTGCCGATCACCACCGTGTCGGCCAACCCGTCGCAGCAGCGCCAGTGGAGCCAGGAACTGCGCATCGCATCGAACGGGAAACGCGCCGTCGATTACGTCGCAGGCCTGTTCTATTTCCACCAGACGATCGATACGCAGGGGTTGCAGGTACAGGGGCCGGCGGCGTCGCGCTTCCTGCTCAACCCGACCGGTGCCAATGCGGCGAACCCGGCGGTGCTGAACGGGCTGACCGCGCGCAACACCATCGGTTTTTCCAACACCAGCGCGGCGGTGTTCGGCAAGCTCACCTGGCACCTGACCGACGCGCTGTCGATCGCGCCGGGCGTGCGGGTGAATTACGACAAGAAGACCGGCGATTACGTCTCGGTCGTCACCACCGGCACCGGCGCGCTGCTCAACTGTTCGGCGGCATCGCAGGCCGCCAGCAGCGTGACCCGCGACCGCTGCGGCGTGCTGGCCCCGCAGTCGTACCGGCCCGATTTCGACGACTGGAACGTGTCGGGCGACGTCACCCTCGCCTATGACGTCGCGCGCGACGTCCATGCCTATGCAACCTATGCCCGCAGCTATAAATCGGGCGGGATCAACCTGTCGGGCCTGCCGCTGGACGGCAACAACAACCCGATCCTCGCCGCGGCGCAGGTAAAGCCCGAACGGGTCAACCATTACGAACTGGGCGTGAAGACCCAGTGGCTCGACCGCCGGATCACCGCCAACCTCGCCGCCTTCTGGACCGATATCGGCGAGTATCAGGCGACGGTGACCAACGGGCAATTGGGCGTGCTGCGCGGCTATCTGGCGAATGCGGAGGCGGTGCGCACGCGCGGCGTGGAACTCGACACCGCCTTCCGCCCGACCGAGCGGCTGAACCTCTACGCCAACGCCGCCTATACCGATGCGAAGTACGTCCGCTTCGTCGACGCCCCCTGCCCGCCCGAATTGTCGGGCGGCACGGCGGCGGCCGGGCAAAGCCCCAGCGCGCCCGGCACCCCCGGCGGCATCAGCCCGACCGCGTGCGACGTATCGGGGCAACGCCTGCCCGGCATCTCGAAATGGGCGTTCAGCTATGGCGCGGAATATACCCTGCCGGCGAAGATCGGCGATACCGACGGCAATGCCTATCTGGGCTTCGACGGCAGCTATCGCTCGCGCTTCTCGTCCAATCCGTCGCCCTCGGCCTACACCTGGATCGACGGCTACAGCATCGCCAATTTCCGCCTCGGCTACCGCGCCGATGCCGGGTGGAATGCGTTCCTGTGGCTGCGCAACGCCTTCGACCAGAATTATTACGAGCTGCTGGCCACCCAATCGGGCAATACCGGCCTGATCGTCGGCCAGCCCGGCGACCCGCGCACCTATGGCGTCACGGTGTCGGCGTCGTTCTGAGCGACGCGCGGCGGGCGTGGGATCAATCGTCCCACCCCGCCGCATCGTCCCCGGCGAACGACGCCAGCAGCGCGGCCCCCGGTGCGCGCAGCGCCTTCGGCACGGCGGCCAGCGCCGGATCGTCGATCCGCATCGCCGGCAGGCGCGTCGCCAGCATCCGGGCCAGCGTCTCCGCCTGAAGCCGGTCGCGGCGCTGCTTCATCACGTCGCGATCGGCCCGACCGGCCACCCACAGCTTGTGGCACAGGAACGCGCGGGGATCGGGCACCGCCATCCACAGCGGCAATCCCCGTTCGTCGATGACGATCCGTTCGACCACCGGCACATTTTCCAGCCACGCCAGCCCGGCAATCTCCACCGCCACCAGGTCGTCGGCCGGATCGCCGATCCGCGCCGGGGACCGCGCCTCGGCGGGAAAGCGCGTCGTGGGCGTGATGAGGTCGACCATATAGGCCGCATCGTTGACCGCCCGGAAACTGCCCGGCGCGGTGGCGTGGAAGCTGCCGTCCAGTCGCTGCAACAATCCGATCAGCCCGTCCGCCCGCATATCGCCCACGATCTTCAGCGACCGGCGCGCATCGTACAGGATGTTGATGTCCATCGTGGTCATCGCTTCCGCGCCCAGCTGCACCCCACCCATCATCTCATAGGCGTAGAGCGCATGGGTTCCGACGATCTTCAGCCCCCGGCCCAGCATCCCTTCGCGGTCGAGCCGGCGGAGGATTCGCGCCGACAGGACCGGCACCCGGCCCAGACGCAGCGCCCGGTTGACCGGCGCCATTTCGCGCAACCGCTGGTCGAGCCGGTCGCGCCGGTCGCGCAACGTATCGCGCCCGGCATGGAAGGCGGCATGGGCTTCGCGCGTACGGTCATCTTCTGCGCCCAGACCTTTCCAGACGCCATCGGTCTTGCGATACAGATAGGTCCGCTCCTTGACCGTCTTCCACGCCATCGACCCGGCATAGCGCGCGGCCAGTTCGCGGATCGTGTCGCGATACGTCACATAAAGCTGCTCGCAATCGATCAGCTGCCGGGTCTGCTGCGCGCTCAGGTCCAACATGGGCGCGAGCGTTATCCCTTTTCTGGGAACAATCAATGCAAAAGGGATAACCCGGTTTCAGGAAGGATCAACAGGCCCGATCATGGTCAGCACCGGTCCCGCACCCATGGACTGCCGGAGGCCGCATGCTAAGCACACCCGCCCGGTGGCAGGTCGAGGATATCGCGCACCGCCGGGTCGCGTTCGACGATATCGCGCAGCGACACGATCCGCGCCTCCGCCATGTCCGCCGATCCGGGGCCGGCATCGTGAAACTGCCATGCGCCGTCTTCGTCGTCATGCGACACATGCGCGATCCACGCCCCCTCCTCGACGATCGCCCGCGTCGTGAACACGGCGACATCGGGCGGATCGGCGAACGGCCAGTCGGTCATGCCTGCGGCGTACCATCCGCCAGCCAGTAGCGCCATGCACCGACCTTCTCGCCCTTGTCATAGGCACCCTCGGCCGCCAGCTGGCCGTTCGGGTGGAAATCCTGCCACGCCCCCTGTTCGCGCCCATGGTCATAGGTCCCGCGCGATGCCGGCGTGCCGTCCGGATGATAGGCCAGGAACGGCCCGTGCCGGACCCACCGGTCCCCGGCCTCGGCCAGATAGCGCGCATAGCGAAAGCGCACCGATCCGCTTGCATACGGGATTTCGGCGATAGACAGGTCGCGCCCCGGCCCCGCCGTCATCGACCGGGACGTTCCGCTACACGCCCCAGCTCCAATGCCGACAGCTGCGTCGCACGCTGCACGATCCTACGGCCAAGGGTCACCCGCTCCACCCAGCGTTCGGGAATACCCCGCCGCCCGTGGATCGCCCCGGCCAGCTGCCCCGCCACCGCCGCCACGCTGTCGGCATCATCGCCCAGATTGGCGGCCAGCAGCACGGCTTCCTCGAACGTCTCGCCATGCCATACCGCCCACAACGCCGCCTCCAGCGTGTCGATCACATAGCCCGACGACCGGATCTGATCGCGCGTCTTGTGCTGGTATTCGCCCGCGTTGATGATCTGGACACGCGGGCTGAGCGTGGCAATCCGTGGGGACAGCACGACCGCGCGCGGAGCACCGCGCAGCGCGTGATGCAGCAGCATTCCCAACAGCTGGCAGGCAGATATCGCCTCCAACGCGGCATGGGTCGCACGGCTTTGCCCACCCGACAATCGCCACGTTACGTCCAGCGCGCCCCGCGCCGCAATCGCGACCGGCGCGACGCGCACCAGCGATTCGTTCCCGGCGGTGTGATCGCTGGCATTGCCCTGCCACCGGCCGTCCTCGGCCTCGTGCCCCTCGATCGCGGTACGGGTCGCGTTGCCGATATCGAAACAGCGCCCGTTCGACGCATTATACCCCTCGCGATACCAGCGGACGAGCAGACGGGCAAAAGTCCGCGGTTGATACCCATGATCGGCCAGCAACGCATCGGCAAGGCACAGCGCCATGCTGGTATCGTCGGTCCATTGCCCCGCCTCCAGTCGGAACGGACCACCACCCACCATGTCGTCGACATGGCGCACGCCGCGCGGTTGGAATTCCAGCGTGGTGCCGACCGCATCGCCGATCGCCAGCCCCAGCAGCGCCCCTTGCGCCCGGTCGTCGGCGTCTTCCGGCGACAGCATGTCGGGCGGCGTGGCAAGCCAGGACTGCACATCCCCCCGGTCGCCAACGCTGCCGCGACCAGACTCGTCACCCGCCATGCGGCCGCCTAATCCGGGCGACGCCGCCGGCGACAGATGCCGATATCGGGCAAACACATATTCGGCGATGGCCGCGTCGGAAGCGTGAAGGTCGATCAATACGCCCCTCCCTTCACGTGGCGCGCGGACATGCAGCACTATACCATCGATGGCCGCGCCGGGTTGACATAATCGAGCGCACCTTCCTCGAACCGCGTCTCCAGCGCCTCCAGCCCGTGCTGCACCTTGTACGCCTTCTCCGCCGCCGTGATCGGCACCAGCCAGTAGAAGTGGACCGTATCGCCGCCGATCGTCCCGACCTCCAGCACCGGTCCATCGAGATACGGCAGCGAGATCAACCCATGATCGCACGTCGCCCCCGGCAACCACGGACGACTGAAATTCACGCTGTCGCCCAGGCCGAGGCGCGTTCCGGTTCGGTGATAATGCGCCACGGCATACAGGATTTCGACGATCGCTTCCGAACGATCGGGTGAAAAGAGGTGCAGTTCGATCGGCGCGTCGTCGCCCGGCTGCGCCATGCCGACCGTCGCATAGGTCCACATCGTCCGGTCGCCATGGGGCGGGAACACCACCACGTCGAAGTCGTCGGGCAGCTCGGACACCGGCCCCCGGTTGAACGCACCGGTTTCCCCGGCGCGGCCCCAGCATGTTTGGTAATGGCGGCGGATCGACCCGTTCCACGTCACGATGCTTCCCCCGTCACGTCGGCGTATCGGTATCGTCCCACGCGATACCGGCATCGTTCTGGAAATTGGTCAGCCAGTTGAGCGCGAGGTGCCGCTCCATCACCACGTCGCCGTTCAGCGCGCCGGGCGCCACCTCTTTCTGGCGCGCCTGCCGGACGATCCAGTGTTCGAGCCACGCACGGTCCAGCGCGTCGAGAATCTCGCCCGCCGGGCGCAGCCGTACCGCCTGCCCGTCCGGTCGCCGTGCCAGCGGCGCGACCGATGCCCAGAGCCGGTCGACATCGGCCATCGCGGTGCTGTCGTCGATCGACGCACCCGCCACGCCCAGCGCCCAGAACAGGGTGTTCGCCGCCTCGTAGCGCCATGTCAGCGCCGCCGCCGCCTCGGCATCCGTGCTCTCGTCCCTTACGAACGCCTGTTCCTGCGGCGTGAGCGCGGCGGCGCCGATCGGGTTGTACGCCTCCTGCCCCGCCGGGATCGCCGGCAGTCCGGTGGCACGGGCATGGGCGCGCGCGGCGACGTAGAGCAGCCCCAGCGCGCGGGCCAGCACCTCGCCGGCGCCACGCAGCACCAGTTCGCCCTCGCCCAGCGCCGGGGCCATGCCGGCGGGCGGTTGCAGCGGCGCAGCGGCGAGCAGCGCGCGGGTCCGCGTGCGGCGCGCGACCGCATCGGCCGGATGGGGCAGCGCCGCCTGCGGATCGCCCTCCCCCGCCGCATCGATCACCACCGCCCCGTCGGGCGCGCGGATCGATCCATCGGGCAGGAACAGCAGCGCATTCGCCGCCCGTGCCCAGGGTTCGATATGGGGGAGGTCGGCATCGTCGACCTCGAAGCTCACATGATGCTGAACCCGCTGCAAATGGCACCAGACATAATAGCGCGTCGCGGTCATCTGCCCGTCGCCGCGACTCATCACATAGCCGACAAAACCCTGCAGATGCTCCGCCAGCGCCGGATCGGACCGGTCGCGCGCACCCAGCAGGCGGTGCGGCAGGGTGATCGGCGGCAGCGCGGCCAGCGTCGCATAGGCGTTGACCAGCACCGGCTCGCGCGTCGCCACCGCAGGCGCATCGCCCCTGCCCAGCAACCGTTGCAACAGGCCCATCATGCTCCTCCTCGCGTCGGGGACGTGGAGGACAATACGCAGCAACCGGCCGGACGATGCAACGCCGCCGGCTATTTCGGCAGCCCGACCGCCAGCATCCACGCCCGCGCCTCGTCGATGTCGAGGAAGGTGCGGCAGTTCGGCGCGCGCAGATAGCGTTCGGTCTGCATCTTGCCGAGGTTCGATCCGGCGACGGCGGCGATCGGCGCCGTGGTCAGTTGCAGCGCGCGCGGCATCATCGCCGCCAGCGTGTCGATGACCCCGCCCGACTGGATCGGCGCGGCGCGCATGTCGACCAGTGTGTAGAAGGCCCCGTGGCGCAGGCGCAGCGCCGTCCCCTTCGCCAGCAGTTCGGCCGCGAACCGCGTGGTCAGCGCGACCGACCAGAAGCCCGCCGTGGTGATCGTCAGCAGCCGGGCGGCCGCGTCATGGTCGATGGCATAGCCCTCGGCCATCGCATCGGGCGTCGCTCCGCTCATGGCCGCTGGCGCTGCAACAGGGCGGTCAGCGCCGGATACAACAGCGCCTGTTCGCGCCGCACCCGGTCGGCGATCCCCGCCGCCACCCGCGCCGATGCCGCGCGATAGCCGGCCCAGTCGCCGGCGATCCGGTCGAGCGGCCAGGCCGCGATATGGCCGCTGACCGCGACCCGCTTTTCCGCCAGATCGCGGTCGAGCGCGGCGATCCCCGCCGCCACGCCCGGCAGGTCGGCGGCGGCGAGCGCCGGAAACACCGTATCCTTCAGAAAGCTGGAGCGCCGCATGCTGATCGCCATCAATTGGTGCCGGGCATGGGCAAGCCGCGCGCAATCGGGCACGCCCGCGCGGCACAGCGCGCGCATCGTGCCGAGCTTCGCCTGCAGTTCGACATAATGGTCATCCAGTGTTTCGATCATGATATCCGACGCGCCAGTCGGCAGCCACTTAGCCTGGCCTGCATAAAATCCTGTTACGGCAACGGCTTCGGTACGTTACTGCGCACAGCCATGGCGGGGCTGCGGCGCCGTCAGCCTTGCGCCGTCCCGTCGAACAGCGCCGGCCCCAGCCTGTCCGGCCCCCACAGCCGCAGCTCGCCGCGCCGTTGCCACAGCAGCACGATGCCGGTCACGCGCCGCACGATTACCAGATAGTCGGGCGCCAGCGACAGCATCACCCGAACCGCTGCGCATCGAAGATCGTGGCGACCTCCACCCCCGCCATCCCCGGCAGCGCGGCGCAGGCGGCGGCGGCGGCCTGATAGCCGGCCAAATCCTGCGCCTCCACCAGCCAGCGCTTGTCCGCATCGAAGGCATTGGCCTGCGCGATCAGGAACCCGGTAAAATCACGCGCCAGCGCCCGGATGCGCGGCCGTGCGGTCGTGTCGAGCAGCCCGACCCCCTGTGGCGACACGAACACCGGGCCGGCATCATGATCGCCGACGAACACGATATCCGCGCCCGTATCGAAATCCCGCCGCACCTGCGCGTCATGGGCCGCGATCCGCGCGCGCACATCCGCCCCGTCCGCCGGCGCGAAGCGGAACGCGCCGATTTCCTTGCCACACAGATCGACCACCGCCAGCGCGGCATCGACCCCGGCGGGCAGCCCGGTGGCGACCGGGTGGACGGCGGGCGCGATCACGATCGTTGCCGCCAGTTCGGCGTATAGGTCGGGATCATCGTCCCTGAGTGGTGCAAGCCAACGTGCGGACAGTGCCGGCAGGTCGGACAGCGCCTCGATCATGCCAGTTCGTCGATCGTCGCGCGGATGAACGCCGCGAACGATGGCGCGACCGGGCGGACGCCGCCATCGCTTGCATCCAGTTCGACCACCTGTCCGTCCGGCAGCGCGAAGCCGTGGCCGACCCCCTGCAGATCATCGCCGAACAGCGCGACCGCCGCATCGCCGTCATACAGCTCGTCCGCCGGCACCAGCCCGTCATACAGCTGATAGCCACCGCCCAGGCTGCCCGCGCCGATCGTGCCGAGAAACGTCAGGAAATCGTCGGGCACCCCCGGCCAGTCGCGCGCGATCGCCGCGATCCGCGCCGCCGGCACCGGGACCAGCGCGTCACAGGGCGTTCCGCTCCCCCTGGCGGCGGCAAGGTCGCCAAACCCGCTCATGCCGCGTCCGTCACCAGCGCCCAATAGCCGGCAAAGTCGCGCGCGACGGGGGTGATCCCCGCCTCGCCCGCAATCTCATGGTCGATGAACACCACCGCCGGTCGCGCAGGCTCGTCGCGGAAATCGAATGCCCAGACATTGCCGCCGGTATTGTCGGAAAAGGGCAGCAACCCTGCGGGATAATGGTCGCACATCGCCCGCCAGCATTCCTCGACGCAATAGCTGCGGTCGCCGTCGCCCACATTGTCGGGGACATTGGCCAGCAGCAGCACGCCGATCGGCGGCGGCGCGCCCGCGCCTTCCTCGGGCACCTTGCCCTGATGCGCCACGACCAGCGCCCAATAGGCATCGGGCAAGCGGCCGCCGATCGCCGCCTCGATCCGCGCCCGGTCGCGGTCGTCGGGCGGCGGCACATCGTCCGCGACATAGGCTTCCCACCGCAGCATGGCTGCTCAACGCGGGACGGCCCGGCCTTGCTCCCGCCGCCCCTTCGGGCACGTGGCGGAACCACAACCCCGCTTGCTCGCTCCACTCCCATGACCGACGACACCCTTCGCCCCGGCCGCGCCGTGCCCAGCGGCCGTTTGTCGCGCCTGTCCGGTTTCGGGCGTCTTGCCGGCGGGATCGCGGGCGGGATGCTGGCCGAGGGCGCACGCCGCATCGCCAGCGGGGAACGGCCGCGCATGGGCGACCTGATCCTCACCCCCGCCAATGCGAAGCGCATGGCCGACCGGCTGTCGCACCTGCGCGGCGCGGCGATGAAGCTGGGGCAGATGATCTCGATGGACGCGGGCGACCTGTTGCCCCCCGAACTCGCCACCATCCTCGCGCAATTGCGCAACCAGGGGCAGACCATGCCCCCGGCACAGCTCGACAAATTGCTCATCGCCGAATGGGGACCGGACTGGCGCGGCAAACTCGCCAAGTTCGACGCGAACCCGATCGCCGCCGCATCCATCGGGCAGGTCCACCGCGCCGAGCTGAAGGACGGCCGGCGCCTCGCGATCAAGGTGCAATATCCCGGCGTGCGCGAAAGCATCGACGCCGATGTCGATAACGTCGCCACGCTGCTGCGCGTATCGAACCTGTTGCCGCGCGAACTGGACCTGAAACCGCTGCTCGCCGAAGCCAAGCGCCAGCTGGCCGACGAAGCCGATTACGCACGCGAAGCCGACGCCATGCGCCGCTATGCCGATCGGTTGGACGGCGACCCGCGCTATGCCGTGCCCCGCCCGGTCGAGGCGCTGACCACCACCCGCATCCTCGCGATGGACTATATCGACGGCACCCCGATCGAGGGGCTGGCCACCGCGCCACAGGCGACCCGCGACGCCGCGATGACCGCGCTGATCGACCTGGTATTGCGCGAGCTGTTCGAATTTGCCGAGATGCAGACCGACCCCAATTTCGCGAACTATCGCTGGCAGGCGGATAGCGGGCGCATCGTCCTGCTCGATTTCGGCGCGACGCGGCCGGTCCCGCCCGATACCGCCGATGCGTACCGCCGCCTGATCGCCGCCGGTCTGGCGCACGACCGCGATACGATCCGCGACGTGGCGGTCGAAACCGGGTTCCTGGGCGCGGCGGCGGTGCGCGCCCACCGCGCCGCCGTCGACCGGATCATCGCCGCGATCGACGACGCGATGGCGCGGCCCGGCCCGTTCGACTTCGGCGACCGCGCCTTCGTGCCGGTCGTCCGCGAAGAGGCCAAGGCCCTCGCCGCCGATCGCGCGACATGGCACGTGCCGCATGTCGAAACGCTGTTCGTCCAGCGCAAGATCAGCGGGACGGCGCTCTTGGGCGCCCGGCTGAAGGCGCGGGTCGACATACGGGGGATGGCGGCTGAGGCGACAGGTCGACGTGTCGACATGTAGAGGGGATTTTACTCGGTGGCGTCCTGAACAAAATGCTCCAGCAGGTCATACATTTGTCCAACGCCATAGGCGCCCACGACCAGCTTCTCGACCCAACGCCCCAATAGCGGTTCTTCGGGATCATCGTCCGGGACAAATAGGTCATAGCCGTTGATAGCCAGAAACTCGATCATCGCGGCAGCAGCGGTGCGCTTGTTCCCATCCAGAAAGCCGTGATTCTTGGCAATCGCAAAGCAGAGGTGAATGGCCAGGACGAGGATATCGTCTTCGCCGTCGTACAGGAACAGGTTGCGCGGTGCGACGACAGCGCTCCGGACCAACCCGTCATCCTTGTATCCGGCCAACCCGTGTGGCGGAAGCGTCAATTGGATTCCATGGATGGCATCGACGTCGGCGAACGTCAGCCAGAGTGGCTCAGCGGCCAAGATAGGCCAGGCTGTTCTTGTACCGTTCGTTGATGTCCGCGCGCAGCGCCTCGCGATCGAGGTCGGGGCGCGGCTTCGCCTTGAACTTGCGATGCTCCTCGACAGGAGCGCGGTATGCGGTTGCCATCACGATCTCCCTTCGTCGGCGGTAACCCTGCTTACTATAACGATCGGCATGATGAAAGGTTGAGGGCGTCTCGCGATCGGCCGTCAGCAAGCGAACGGCCGACCTTTCACCAAGGACAATCTTTGCCATACTCCACCCGGAGGTCTCCCATGCCATCGAGGACGAGGCACGCTGGCTGCGTGATCTGGACGCATCGATTGCCGACAGCCTGGCCGAGATGCGCGCCGGTGGCGGCGTCGATCTCGACACCGCCTGCGATGCGGTGCTAGCCGATCTGGCTGCCGACGGACGCCCTGCGTGACACGGGTCGTCCTGTCGACCCGCGCCCATGCCGACCTGACCGCCATCGGCCGCTTCATCGCACAGGATAATCCGCCGCGCGCCGCGACCTTCATCGCCGAACTGCGCAAGACCGTCGCGGGGCTGGCCGACCTGCCCCACGCATTCCCCTGGTACCCCGCTACGAACGCGACGGAATCCGCCGGCGATCGTGGAAGGGCCATGGCATCCTCTATTCCGCGCTCCCCGACCGGATCTTCGTGCATCGCATCCCGGGGCCGGGGCAGGACCATGACCGTGCGCTGCGGCTGCGCTGACAAACCGCTTTCCTACACGCGCGCAATCCGCCAGCCTCAACCGGTTCTGCGCCTGCCCTGCCCCGCCCCGGAACAGGCCCGGAACCGCATGGTGCGCAAAAACGTGGCGAGTGTGAACTTTGTGAACTTTGGCGATGCGACCCACCCCGCATCATCCGCCAGGTCACTGAAACAGAACGGATAAACCGGGATCGTATCGATATTCGATCCCATCGCGAAATGTTCCGCGACCGTCGGGCTTTGTACCGGGTCGTACCGCCACGACCGCGCCTGCGGGAAAATAACATTTCGTTTAGAAACTTAAGCGTAACGGCCGGACGAACGGAGTCCCCCGTATGCGTTTCATCACCTGCCTGACCCAAGAGCATGACCTCGCCCTGGTCGGGCTTGCCGCGTGGTTCTGCCTTGTCGGATCGCTCATCACGATCCGGCTGCTCGACCGGATCCGCCATGCCGAACGCGGCACGCGCATCGCATGGGTGTTCCTCGGCGGGGCGGCGACCGGGGCGACGATCTGGTGCACCCACTTCATCGCGATGATCGCCTATCAGCCCGGCGTCGAGGTCGCCTACGAACCGCGGCTGACCGGCATCTCGCTGCTGCTCGCGATCTTTGGCAGCGCGGGCGCACTGCACCTCGCCACCCGCCGCTGGCGCCCGATGGCGGCGGTCGGCGGGGCGGTGTTCGGCGTGACGGTCAGCGTGATGCACTATGTCGGCATGCAGGCGTTCGTCGCGCACGGCATGGTGCGCTGGTCGCCGGGCTATGTCGCGATGTCGGTGCTGTTCGCCGTCATGCTGGGCGCGCTGGCGTTCGATCGCGCGCGCAGCACCGGGCGCTTCGCCGGGCCATGGTGGGCCAGCGCATGGATGGTCGCCAGCATCGTGCTGCTCCACTTCACCGGCATGGCGGCGATGGTCGTCACCCCCCTTGCCCCCGTCGCCGGCGAAACGGGATCGAGCACCGCGACGATCGTGATGGCGATCGCGGTCGCCGGGGTCGGCACGCTGGTCGTCGGCACGGGCCTTGCCACCTATATCCTCGATGCGCAGGCGCGCGCCGATACCCGCCGCCGCCTGCGCGAGCTGCTGGAGAGCAATGTCGACGGCATGGCGATCGTGCAGGGCGGCACGGTGCTGGCGGTCAACGCCGCCTTTACCGCGCTGGTCGGTGGCGACGCGGCGGTGATCGGACAGCCGCTGGCGCGCTGGATTCCCGACATCGCCACCGCCGATCCCGACCGCATCGCCCAGCTGACGCTGCACGCGCACGACGGCAGCGACATCCCGGTCGAGATCGCGATCCGTTTCGACCAGCGGCGCGCCTGTCCGCAGACCATCTATTCGATCCGCGACCTGCGCGCCCGCATCGCGCAGGAACGCCGCATCGCCCATCTGGCACGCAACGACAGCCTGACCGGGCTGCCCAACCGTACCTCGTTCCTCGAATGGCTGGCGCGCCAGACCGGCCCCGACAGCGCGCATCGCGCGGTTGCCCTGCTGTCGATCGACCTCGACCGGTTCAAGGAAGTGAACGACATGCACGGCCATGCCGCCGGCGACCGGATGCTGACCCGGATCGGCGAACGGATGAAGGCCGCCCTCCTCCCCGGCGAATTCGTCGCGCGCCTGGGCGGCGACGAATTCGTCGCGGTGCTGCCGGTCGCCGAACCCGACGATGCCGCCCGGCTGATCGACCGATTGCGCGATGCGATCGGCGCACCGGTCCTCGTCGACCCCAGCGGGATCGAGGCCAGTTGCGGGATGAGCGTCGGCGTCGCGCTATGGCCGCGCGACGCCACCGAACTCTCCACGCTCATCAACAATGCCGACCTGGCGATGTACCGCGCCAAGGCGTCGATCACGGTCGATGCATGCTTCTACGAAGAGGAAATGGACAAGACGGTGCGGCTGCGCCGGCAGATGGTGCAGGAACTGCGCACCGCGATCGACCATGGCGAATTCGCGCTCCACTGGCAGGTGCAGGAATCGGTCGAGACCCGCGCCGTCATCGGCTATGAAGCGCTGCTGCGCTGGACCCGTGCCGATGGCAGCAGCGTGTCGCCGGCGCACTTCATTCCGCTGGCCGAGCAGTCCGGGCTGATCCTGCCGATCGGCGAATGGGTGCTGCGCACCGCCTGTGCGACGGCGGCCAGCTGGGCCGAACCGCATCGCATCGCGGTCAACCTGTCGCCGGTGCAGCTCGGCCATGTCGACCTGCCCCGCCTGGTGCAGCAGGTGCTGCTCGACACCGGCCTGTCGCCCGCGCGATTGGAACTGGAGATCACCGAAACCGCGATGATCGCCGATCCGGTGCGCACCATCCACATCCTGCGCCAGCTCAAGGCGATCGGCGTGTCGGTGGCGATGGACGATTTCGGCACCGGCTATTCATCGCTCTCGACGCTCCGCTCCTTCCCGTTCGACAAGATCAAGCTCGACCGGTCGTTCATGGCCGAACTGAACGGCGCCCCGCAGGCGGCGGCGATCGTCCGCGCGGTGCTGACGCTGGGCGAGAGCCTGAACATTCCCGTCCTGGCCGAAGGGGTGGAGACGCCCGAACAGCTCGCCTTCCTGCGCGAACAGGGCTGCGACGAGGCGCAGGGCTATCTGCTCGGCCGACCGGGGCCGTTGCCGGTGCGGGGTCGAGACGAGCCGGAGCGGTTGGCGGGATAGGACCGGCCGGGTCCAGGCATCACCCCGCCCCCGGTAAAAAGCGATAGACCGTGCCGCGTGAGATCCCCAGTTCGCGCGCGATATGCGCCGGGCGCATGCCCTTTGCCGCCAGCGTCCGCACCGCCTCCGGGTCGATGCGCGGCTTGCCGCCCTTGTAGACGCCGCGCGCCTTGGCTGCCGCGATCCCCTCTGCTTGGCGTTCGCGGCGCAGGTTCGTCTCAAACTCGGCGAACACGCCCAGCATGTCGAGAAACGCCTTGCCCGCCGCCGTGCCGGTATCGATCGGCTGTTCCGTGGCCTTCAGCGCCACCCCCCGCCCCTTCAGCTCATGCACGATATCCTGCAAATCCTTCATCGACCGCGCAAGCCGATCGATCCGGGTGACGACCAGCGTGTCACCTTCGCGCAGGAAGTCGAGCAGGACCTGCAACTCGCTGCGCCCGGTACGGCCGGTCGCCGATTTCTTTTCCGAGCGGATCGCCTGACACCCCGCCGCGCGCAGGGCGGTTTCCTGGATGGTCAGGTCCTGATCATCGCTCGACACGCGGGCATAGCCGAACAAGGCCATCTGAACCCCCTTTCTGTTCGATCAGGTTTTAGACCCTTTGCATGAAGTGTTCAACTTCTCTGCGAATGACCCTGATCGGACGGTTGCGGGTGTTCAAGTATGCTGTGCTATCCGGGTATACCTTTATCATACGCCTCAAATAACAGCATGACACCAATACGCCTTATGGGTACTATTATTTAACTGATACCCATATCAAGAACAGGTCCATGGAAGCAAAAAGAGTCCGCATCGTCGAAGGGGGTAAGCTGGTAATACCGGCGGCGATGCGCCGCGAACTAGGGATCAGCTCCGGTGATACCGTCATAGTCGATATTGACCATGGTGCGCTTCGGGTCCGCTCGATCGGCAAGGCCCTTGAGAATGCCCGTGCCATTCTCCGCCGCTATGTACCCGAAGGGGTCAGTCTGTCGGAAGAGTTAATCGCCGACCGTCGTGCCGAGGCCGAACGTGAATAGCCGGATCGTACTCGATGCATCTGCCCTGCTCTGCCTGCTGAACGACGAAGCCGGCGCGGACCGGGTCGCGACCGTCCTGACCCGGTCGGTGATCGGTGCGACCAATTTGGGCGAGGTCGTCTCCAAGCTGCGCGAACGGGGCCTGGCCCTTACCGAAGTGCAGGAAGTGTTGGGCGGACTGCACCTGGACGTCCGACCATTGTCGGCGGCGCAGGCGATGACGATCGGCGACCTGCGACCGGCCACGCGCGCGCTGGGCCTGTCGCTCGGCGACCGGGCCTGCCTTGCGCTGGCGATTGAGCTGGGGGCCGAACTCTATACGACCGATGCGGCACTGGCGCGGGCAGAGGTCGCGATTGCCGTGACCAACGTCCGCGCCTGACGGCGGAAGCGGGGATCAGGCCGGAAGCTTGCCCGTGCCGGTCCGGATCACATCGACGACGAGCCTTGATGCGAGGACGGGTGGAACCCCTTCGTCCAGTAGCATTACGAAAAGCGCGTCCTCGATCGGTTCAGGACACATGGCATCGATGACGAGATTATGCCGTGAATCACGGTCGTCCTCGCGCCACTGCGCGATCTGGTCGGACGTTCCCCGCTCGAAATGCATCGCCCGGATCTGCGCGCGGATCGCATCGATATCCAGCTGCATCCCGCTGATCTCCTTCCCTTCGCCCGTACGCTGACAGTCCTGACGCGGATCACCGCCGCTCGCTTGCGCGACATCGTGTAATACAATGAACGCAGCGTCCCCTATCCTGCCATTGAACATTCCCCAACAATCTACCCCCCTTTGTCGTGGCCCGAGCCACGACATTCGCCGCCGGTGAGCAAGGGAGAGAAAGGCGCGGAAGGGAAAGATTCGGCGATCATGCGCCGCCGCTCCCACACAAGCCATGATCGGGATGGCGCATCGACATCCCAACCGCCCCCTCCCCTCAATCATGCCGCAGCGCCCAAGCCGGGGCGGCACGACTGGCGCGGAGCGACTGGCCGAGCACGGTCAGCACCGCGACCGCCACTGCCACCACGCTGGCGCCGATGAAGAACAGCGGCGACAGCGCGATCGCGTCCTCGAACCCGGCCAGCCATGTCCGCATGGCGAGGAACGCCAGCGGCCAGGCGACGAGGTTCGCGATCAGCACGGGGCGCAGGAACTGCCCGACGAGCAGCTTCACGATGTCGCCCGACGACGCGCCCAGCGTCTTGCGGATGCCGATCTCGCGCGTGCGCCGGGCGGTATTGAACGAGGCGAGGCCCCATAGCCCGACGCAGCCGATCAGCACCGCCAGCCCCGCGCCGATCCCGAACAGCCGCGTGGCGCGGTCGTCGGCTTCGTAGAAGTCGGTCAGGCGCTGGTCGGCGGTCTGCGCGTTATAGGGCACCTGCGGCACCATCCGCTGCCACAATCCCTCGAGGCTCTTCAGCGCGGTGCGCGGATCGCCGGCCACGCGGATCGTCACGACCGAGGTGGCGATCGTCTCCGCCCGGCTGTTGTAGAGATAATAGGTCGGCGGCAGCGGCGCGCGCGGGCTGTCGAAGCGCATGTCGTCGATCACGCCGATGATGGTGCGTGGACGATCGCCGCCCAGCGTCTTGCCGATCGCCTCCTGCGGCGTCCTGAAGCGCAGCGTCGACAAAGCGCGGCGGTTGATGACGATGTTCATGCCCTGCTCCGCCTTGCGGCCGTTGGTGTCGTCGGCCCCATGGGCATTGTCGAACCAGCGCCCGGCGAGCAGCCGCGCGCCATGGGTTTCAAAGAAGCGCGGCGATACCAGCACCCAGGTCAGCGACGGTCCCGGCCCGGCGACACCGGGCAGCGGCATGTTGGTGTTGTTGCTTTCCCCGCTGCCGCCGATCGCGGCATTGGCGATGGTCGCGTCCTTTACCTGTGGCAGCGCGCGGATCGCGGTCAGGATCGACGCCTTGCGATCCTGCGGCACCGCCGGATCGACCATCGAGGTCAGCACCAGCAGCGATTCCCGCTGGAACCCCAGGTCGGTCGAACGGATGTGGCGGGTCTGCGCGACCAGCACCGCCGTCCCGATCATGAAGGCGATGGCGAGGCCGAACTGCCCGATCACCAGCAGCTCGCGGATGCGCGTCCCCGCCCGCCCGCCACCGGGTGAGCGCGACGACGCCAGCACCGCGGCGGCGGGAAAGCGCGACAACAGGATCGCCGGATACACCCCCGCCAGCACCCCGACGACCAGCGACAGCACCACCAGCGCCGGCACGACGACGCCGTAGGGAATGGTCAGCGACAGCCCACCCGCCGCATTGACCAGCGGGAGCCCCAGTTCGGCGAGGATCAGCCCGCCCAGCGCGGCGATGGCGACGGTCAGCACCGCTTCGCCAAGGAACTGCCGCACCAGCACGCCCCGATCGGCGCCCAGCACCTTGCGCATCGCCACTTCACGGGCGCGCAGGCCCGACCGGGCGGTGGCGAGGTTGATATAGTTGATGACCGCGATCAGCAGCGTCAGCACCCCGACCAGCCCCAGCGTGGCGACCGTCATCTTCGCCGTGCCGCTATCCTGCCCCTGGGGGGCCAGGTGCAGGTCGGTAAGCGGCAGCAGTTTCAGATGCTGCATCTCCGACGCCTTGCCGCCCGGATTGGCCAGATCCTTGCCCCGCCGGTCGACGAACGCGGTCAGCTTGCCTTCGAACGTGCGGGCGGCTTCGGGCGTCTCGAACCGCATGACCGTGCGCAGCGCCGAACTGCCCCAATGATACCAATAGTCGCTGGTCATCTCACGGGTCAGCGGCACCAGCACCGACAGCTTGAACTCGGTATTCTTGGGCAGGTCGCGGAATACCGCGCTGACGCGATAAGTCCGCACCTTGTCCATCGACAGGACCAGCGTCTGGCCGATCGGATCGCGGTTGCCGAAGAATGCGCGCGCGGTCTTTTCATCGATCGCGGCATTGCCCGGCTGCGCCAGCGCCGTCGCCGCATCGCCCGCGACCAGCGGCAGCGGCATTACCTGAAAGAAATTGGCATCGACCTGCGCCGCGTCGACCCGCGTGCCGCGCCCATCGGTCAGGATCGTTCCCGCCCGATCGCCACCATTGATGCGGGCGCCGACGACGCCTGGAAAATCCTCACGCAGCTGGTCGATCAGCCCGCCCATCGTCCACGGGATGGGGCCGCTCACCGGGCTGTCGGGAATGGTCCACACCGTCTGCACGACATAGACCTTGTCATGGTCGGGCAGCCATTTCTCATAGCTCGTTTCGAACCGGACATAGAGGCCGAGGATCAGGAACACCGCGATCCCGACCGCCAGCCCCCCGATGTTGAGTGCGGCGTAGAGCTTGTGGCGTACAAGCGAGCGATAGAGCGACAGCAGCGCGAAGCGGTTCATGGCCTTCCCCCTCTTTCCCGTGTCAGCCGCAGGTGACGCGGGCCATGCCGCTCTTCGCGACCGAACAGGCCGGACGCCCGGTGACGGTCACCCGCGCGATGCCGCTGGCATCGATCCCCGCCGGGCCGTCGACGGCGGCGCGCACCGATCCGGTCCCGCTGGCGCGGATCGACAGCGCCCGCGTCATGATTGTCGACGTGTCGACATGTCCCGTCCCGCTGGCGACGATCGCCAGCGCGTCGGCGCGGCCGGCGGCGGTGATCGTGCCGGTCCCGCTCAGGTCCAGCGACAGCCGGGCGGCCTGCACGCCGTTCAGCTTTGCCGTGCCCGTCCCCGACAGGGTGACGACCGCGCGATCCGACCGCAGGCCATCGATGGTCAAGCCGCCGGTGCCGCGCATCGTCGCAGCGAAGGTCGGGCTGTCCAGCGCGGCGATGCGCACCGATCCGGTGCCGCTCGCCTCGATCGCCTGCAACCGTGGCAGGGTGACGGTGATCGTCGCCGCAGGCTTGCCCGCGCGGCTGTCGCAGCTGCCTTTCGCACGCAGCAGCGTCAGTACCCGGCCGCGCACGGCGACGCCGATCGCCGCCAGCGATCCCGCCTGCCCCTGTGCCCGGACGGAAAAGCCGGCGCCGAAGGTGATGGCGACATGATCGCAGCCCTGCACGGCGATGCGGTCGAACCCGGCGGCGGCGAAGCTGCGGACGTCCTGCGCCATGGCCGGGGTCGGCAGGAGCGTGGCGAGCAGCGCGAGGGGGAGGAGTTTCATGGGGAGGTCTCCGGTTGGGAGGGAATGGGGGAAGTCCGCCGCGCGGTTCGGGGCAGGACCTTTGAAATCTCAGGCCGTACCCCGGCGAAGGCCGGGGCCCAGTTGGGGGACGCCTGTGCAAGGCAACGACCGCGCCGTAACTGGACCCCGGCCTTCGCCGGGGTACGGTATCGGGTGGGTCCAGGGCTTCATCACATCGCCCGCATGGCGCTCGCGACGATCCGCCCGTCGAGCATGTCGATCCGTCGCCTGGCCATGTCGGCATGGGCGGGCGAGTGGGTGACCATCACGATCGTCGCGCCTTCGCCGTTCAGCCCCATCAGGATGTTCATCACCTGCTCGCCATTGGCGGTGTCGAGGTTGCCGGTCGGCTCGTCGGCCAGGATCAGCTTCGGATCGCCGACGATCGCGCGGGCGATCGCCGCGCGCTGCTGCTGCCCGCCCGACAATTGGTGCGGGAAATGGCGGGCGCGATGCGCAATGCCCACCTTGTCCATCGCGGCGGCCACGCGCCCTTTGCGATCCCCGGCATCGCCGCGATAGGCGAGGCCGAGCGCCACATTCTCCTCGATGGTCAGCTCGTCGATCAGGTTGAAGCTCTGAAACACGAAGCCCAGCGTCGATCCCCGGAACTTCGCCAGCTCGCTCTCGCCCATCGCCGCGAGGTCGCGGTCGCCGAACAGGTACTTGCCCCCGGTCGGCCGGTCGACGGTGCCGAGCGTGTTGAGCAGGGTCGATTTGCCGCAGCCCGACGGCCCCATGATCGCGACGAACTCGCCCGCCTCGACCGCCAGGTTGATGTCGGCCAGCGCGGTCGTCTCCACGTCGTCGGAAACATAGCGGCGCTGGATATTCTCTAGCCGGATCATGGGGTTCCCCTATCGGATGTTGATCGCGTCGCCCTTCACGGACGACAAATTGGTGGTGACGATGCGGTCGCCGGGGTTCAGCCCCGACAGGATTTCGACCGCTTCCGGATTGCGCCGGCCGAGCTTCACCGGGCGGCGCGTGGCGTGGGTGCCGTCGGCATCGACGACGAAGGCGAACGCGCCATTGTCCACCGCCAACCACCCGCCGACCGGGGCCACCACCGCCTTCGACGCGGCGCCGAGCGTAATGCGGATGTCGAGGGTCTGGCCCCGGTTGAGGTTGGCGGGCGTGGTGTCGAAGGTCAGCTCGACCCGAAAACGCCCTTCCTTCACGGCGGGCAGCACCTTGCTGACGGTCAGGGTCGCGCCCTCCGCGCGTGCCTTCTGCCCGACCGCCACCCGGCCGAGATAATATTCGTCGACATCGGCGGTGAGCTTCCACGAACCCTCGCTGTCGACCTGCCCCGCCGGGTCGCCGGGTTTCAGCGTCTGGCCGGGCTGCAGCGTGAAGTTGGTCAGCCGCCCGGCCGCCGGGGCACGGATGGTCAGCGCCGAGAGGCCACCGCGCACCGCCGCGAGGTTGCCCGACAGCCGCGCCTGCGTATCCGCCAGGCGCTGCCCCTGCGTCGCGGTGATCCGCGCTTCGGTCCCCGCCCCGGCGCGCAGCTGGGCCAGGCGCCGCGCCTGATATTCCGCCTCGGCGCGATAGCCCGCGACCCCGGCCTCGGTCACGATCCCCTTGTCGAACAGCTGCTGGCGGATCGTCAGGTCGCGCCGCGCCTTGATGAGATCATATTCGGCCTGCGACACCTGTGCCGATCGGTCGAGCCGGCTGCGCTCGATCCCCAGCCCTTCGCCGGCGATGCTGCCCAGCTGGCTGGCGATCGCCGCCTCGCGCGTCAGCACATCGAGGCGCAGTTCGGGATTGGCGAGCGTGGCGAGCGGTTGGCCGGCGGCGACCATCGCCCCGTCCTGCACCAGCAATTGTTCGACCTGCCCGCCCGCCAACACCCCGACCAGCGTGGTCAGGCGCGGCGTGACGGTGGCACGCACCGGCAGGTAATCGTCGAACGGCCCGCGCGTCACCTCGCCCGTCTCGATCGCGCTGGCGGCGATGTCGGTCGATCCGGCGGCGGGCAGCCAGCGCCACAGCGCCACCGCCGCCAGCACCGCCGCGACCGCAATCCACGTCACGCGCCGTTGCCACCATGCACGACGCGGCCGCTCCACCCGGCGGTCCATCGCCGCGCCGGGGGGGGTATCGGTGGTGCTTGCGCCCTGTGTCGCTTCGGTCATCATGGGACCAGTGTCACCGATCGGGGCGGAAAATCCTAAGTGTCTGAACTATCGCCATATTCCACCGATTGTCCGCCGGGTGACCGTCCGGTCGTGGACAGCCTGTCCGGAAATGGACAGTCGCACGCGGCGTCAAGCGGCCTTTCGGTGCTGCTGATCGACGACAATGCCAGCGTCGCCGAATCGATCGCGCTGGCGCTGCGGCTCGGCCGCCACCGGATCGACTGCGCGGGCGGACCGGAGGAGGCGCTGTCCCGCCTTGCCACCCAGCGCTACGATGTGATCCTGCTCGACATGAATTACGCGGCGAACCGTACCGACGGCGCGGAGGGGCTGGCGCTGCTGGCGCGCATCCTGTCGGACGATCCGGGGGCTGCCGTGGTGGTCATCACCGCGCATAGCGGGGTGCGGATCGCGGTGGAGGCGATGCGGGCGGGCGCACGCGACTTCATCATGAAGCCGTGGCGCAACGCCGACCTGCTCGCCCGCATCGCCGCCGCCGCCGCGCCGCGCGCGGTGGCCGTGACCGCCCCGGTCGCGGCCGAACCGGCCCGGCTGCTGGGGGACAGTGTGGCGATCGAGCGGTTGCGCGCGCTGGTCCGGCGGATCGGCCCGACCGAGGCCGGGGTGGTCGTCACCGGCCCCACCGGATCGGGACGCGGCCTGACCGCCGCCGCGCTCCACGCCGCATCGCCCCATGCGGCGACGGCGATGCCGGTCATCGACCTGCGCGACGATGCGGCGTGGGGGCTGCTCGACACCCCTGCGCCGACATTGCTGCTGCGCCATCCCGACCGGTTGGGGGAGGTGGCGCAGGCCCGGCTGCTCGCGCGGATTCCGCCCGCGACGCGCTGCATCGCCATCGCCGACAGCGCGGGCGGCATCCTGCCTGCGCTCGCCCGCCGCATCGCGACCGTCGAGATCGCGGTGCCGCCGCTGGCCGCACGCGAGGGCGACGCGCTGCTGCTCGCGCGCCATTTCGGCCGGATCGCGGCGGCGCGCTACGGCCGGCCTGTGCCGAGCTTCACTGCGGCGGCGGAGGCACGCATCCTGTCGGGGCCTTGGGCGGACGAGGTGCGCGGGCTGGGCGCGGCGGTCGAGCGCGCGATCCTGCTGGGCGAGGGCGGCGCGATCGACGCCATCCTGCTCGCCCCCGATCCCGTCGTGGCGATGCCGGAAAGCCCCGCCGCCCGCTTCGACCTCGACGAGAATGAGCGCGCGGTGATCGAGGCGGCGCTGCGCGAACATCGCCACAATGTCAGCCACGCGGCGGCCGCGCTGGGGCTGAGCCGGGGCGCGCTGTACCGCCGGATGGCGCGCCATGGGTTGTAGGGGGGACCGGCACCTGAGGTGGGGCGGCCCGACCCGACCATCCCTCTCCCGTACCCCGGCGAAGGCCGGGGTCCGGTTGGGAAGGCTTGTCAGTATCTCGCTAACGCCCCCCAACTGGGCCCCGGCCTTCGCCGGGGTACGAGGGGGCTTGGGGCAATCGGCCCTGCCCGCGCTATTACCCGCATCGAGCCGCCCCTCATGCTGACCCCAGAACGCCGCCGTACCCTCGCCGCGCTCGGCTCCGGCGTCCTCCTTACCGCCGGCGGAGCCGCCGCGCTGGCCGCTGCGCAGGCGGGGATGTGGGGCACGCTGCTCGGTGCGGGCGGCGTGGTCGCGTGGGTGCTGGCGCTCGGCTGCTGGGTCGCGGCGCGGCGGGGTGGCGCGCCTGCCCCGGCACCAGCGGCGCGGAGCGACGGGCCGATCGCCGCGCTGCTCGACCAGGTGCCGGTCCCGCTGCTGCGGATCGAGGGCGAAGGGGTCCGCGCGATCAACCGCGCGGCGCGCATGCTGTTCGTCGCCGACGACCGCATCCCCGCCCCGCCGGGCGCGCTCACCGATCCCGCCCGGCGCCACCTGCGCCATGCCGGGCGGCGCTGGCGGATCGATGCGGTGACGCTGGGGGAGGCGCAGCGCCTCGTCGCGCTGATCGATGTCGATGCCGAGGAACATGCCGCGCAGGAGCGCGCGCAGGACGAGATGATCGATATCCTGGGGCACGAACTGCTGAACGGCCTGTCGCCGATCGTGTCGCTGGCTGACAGCGCGGTGACGGCGGCGGCACAGGGCGATGCGATGCTGGGCGATATCCTCGCCACGCTGGCCCGCCGGGCCGAGGGGCTGGAGGGCTTTACCCGCGCCTATCGCACGCTGGCGCGGCTGCCCGATCCGGTCGTCGCGCCGGTCGCGCTGGGCGAGCTGGCCGACGATCTGGCGCGGCTGTTCCGGGGGCGCTTCGGCGAGGGGGTCGCACTGACGGTATGCGCGGACGGCACCGCGACGCTCGACCGGGGGCAGGTTGTGCAGGCGGTGTGGGCGCTGCTGCAGAACGGTGCCGAGGCCGCGCTGACCGCCCCCGCCCTACCCCCCACCCCACCCAGGGTCACGCTGTCGATCGCGGGCGGCGCGCGGTTGACGATCGAGGTCGCCGACAGCGGTCCCGGCATCGCCGCCGCCGACCGCGCGCGCATCTTTCGCCCCTTCCACACCGACAAGGCCGGCGGATCGGGCATCGGCCTGACGCTCGCCCGCCGCATCGCCCGCGCGCATGGCGGCGAGCTGGTGCTGCTCGGCACCGGCGAGACGCGGTTCCGGCTGACGGTGCCGACATGATCGACATGTCGACAGGTCGAGCGGTCCCCCCTCCCTATTCCTGCGCAGGCGGGGACCGAGGGGCACGTGCACAAGTCGTTGTCTTGTTTGGCCCTGGACCCCCGCCTGCGCGGGGGCACGGAATGGCGACGGCCGGTCGGGCGATCCTGCAATCTTGGAAAAGCAACCATCCGACATGTCGACACCTCTACCTGTCGGAGCGTCGATGAGCGACCCCACCCATGGCTGGGAGGCGGTTGCCGGCCGGTTCGCCGCGATCCGCAGCGAGGTGGGTGCGGACGTCGTGCGCCGCTGGGCAGCCGACCTGCCGGCGGGGGGCAGCGTCGTCGATATCGGGTGCGGCAGCGGGCGCCCGGTCGCGCTGGCGCTGGCCGAAGCGGGGCTGGCGGTGTCGGGCATCGACCCCTCCCCCACCCTGCTCGCCGCGTTCCGCCGCGCGCTGCCCGATGCACCCGCGGCGTGCGAGACGGCGGAGGCGAGCGGCTATTTCGGACGGCGCTTCGATGGCGCGGTGGCGATCGGGCTGCTGTTCCTGCTGCCGCCCGCGACGCAGGCATTGGTGATCGGCCGGGTAGCGCAGGCGTTGCGGCCCGGCGGGCGGTTTCTGTTCAGCGCGCCGGCGGTTGCCTGTCGCTGGACCGACACGCTGACCGGGCGGGAGTCACAATCGCTGGGCGCGGCGGGGTATCGCGTGCTGCTGGCGGAGGCCGGGTTGCGGTTGGTTGGCAGCTATGAGGACAGTGGCGGCAATCATTACTTCGCGGCGGTCGGGTAGGGCGACGGCGGATCGGGGCCTGTGGGCAGACTTACCATGCTCGCCGTACCCCCGCGCAGGCGGGGGTCCAGGGTTGCGAACGCCGGCCGCTGTTCTGCTTGGCCCTGGGCCCCCGCCTGCGCGGGGGCACGGCATGGGGGCAGCGGTCGCCAAGACTGCGATCGGGTCCGGGGTGGCAATCTGCGTCGTCGACGCTCACCCGAAAACCGGCGGAAAACCGCCAAAGGTCACTAAGTTCACACTCGCACGCTATTTGCAGCAAGGCGCATGGGGAGCGTGGTGGGCATCGACGATGGGACAGAGCGTCGGGCGAGCCTGTCAGGGTATCGCGATGTAGGAAAGGCGCCCGTCAGTGACCGTAGCGCTTGATCCCGCGCTGGCGCAGCTTGCGACGTTTGCGGCGGTGCAGCGTGACGCCGAGCGCCGGCCCGCCGATCAGCAGCACGACGCCGATAATGGCATAGGCGAGAAGTTCGCGGGAGACGTCCATGCCGGTTTCTTGCAATCCGGCGACCGGATTGTCCATGCCGGACATTAAGTTTTGTTCATTTAAATATGGCGTTCACCGACAAAATATACCGCACCGCCGCGCAATGTGTCGACACGACGACACCACGACAGGTCGACATGTCAATCGCCGATCGGACTTTCCCCATATTTTCGAAGGACATCGTTGAACGCCTCCGCCATCAGCGCCTGCAGGCTGCGATCCTGCCGCCGCGCGAGCATGTGCATCGCCAGCGACATGTCGGGGGTGAAGAAGCCGGCGATCTGCTTGCGGCCCTGCCGGCTTGCCGGGCCTTTTGCGTCGACAGCGACAGGTGCGGCGGGTGCCGGCGCGGGCGTCGCCGCCGGGGCGGGGGTGCGGTCGCGCAGATTGGCGAAGGACGGCTTGCGGCTCATGACGCGACCTTTCTGAAACGGGGGGCAGGCATGTCGAGCTGTCGACATGTCCACTTGTAGAGTTCGCGCACCTCCTCGGCGGCCTTGCCGGCGGGTTCGCTTTCCATCACCGTCCGCCCCTCCGCGCTGGCATGGCGGTACGCGGCGCGATCGGGCAGCAGCACGGGGCAGGGCGGCGTGCCGAAGCCGTCGACCAGCTCGCCCGCTTCCTGATAGATGCGCGGCGCATTGGGCGGGCCGGCGGTGAACACGACGAAGGCCGGACGGCGCAGCAGCTGCACCAGCTTCGCGGTCGTCTGGATCGCCGACAGGTCGAAGGCGCTGGGCCGGCACGGGATCAGCACCAGGTCCGCCGCCTCCACCGCCGCGCGCGCCGCGCTGTCGGCGTGCGGCGGGGTGTCGATCACGATCACCTCCGCCCCCTGTTCCTTTGCCGCCGCGATCTTGGCGGCCAGGCGGGGCGGGGGGCTGTCGATCACCTCCGGCGGGGCTTCGTTCCGCCATGCCGCCCATTGGCTGGCGGTCGCCTGCGGATCGGTATCGACGACCAGCGCGACCCGGCCCGAAGCCTGTGCGGCGGCGGCAAGGTGCAGCGCGAGCGTGGTCTTGCCCGCGCCGCCCTTCTGACTGATGATGGCGATGGTCGGCATGTCGGCGCTTCTACGTGTCGACATGCCGACAGGTCAAGCTGTCGACGATCCGCAACGCCAGCACCCGATCGGCGGCCGTCACCCCGGCGCGATATCTCCGGAAAAACCGGCTGAAAATGCATCGATAGTCTTTTGGTTCCGCGATCCCTCGCCCGACAGTTCTTTGGTATGAGCGCGATAGACTATCGGCGATCACGCCCGGATTCTGGGAAAAAATTAACAGATGACCGTATACCAATTGCGTCGCGACCGGCGGGGCGATGCCGGGGCGGCATATCCGGTCGAGGGGCCGGGACTGCGCGCGCCTGCTTCATCCCGTTGGAAACAAGAGATCTTTCCTTCGCCCACCCCGTCGTGACGTGCGACAACCATCCACGGGATGCAGCATCATGTCCTTCTTCGACCATCTTTCCATGCCCCGCAAACTGACCTTCTGCCTCGGCATCATCCTGCTGCTGTCGCTGACCGCCAATTTCGTTATCTTTACGAAACAGGATCAGGTCCGCGATGCCACCACGATCAACGAACATACGCACAAGGTCATCGCCGCATCGAACAGGATGGTCGAAGCAATGGTCAACCAGGAAACCGGTTTTCGCGGCTATCTGTTGACCGCCGATCGGAACTTCCTTGCCCCCTATGTCGAGGGGAAGGCCGACTTTACCCGCGCCCTGGGCGAAGCGCGCGCGCTGACCATCGACAATCCGGCGCAGCAGGCGCGCCTGGCCGATATCGCCGCGCTCGCCGCCAGCTGGCACGGCGATGTCGCCGCGCCCGGCATCGCGCAGATGGACACGACCGCAGGACAGGCGGCGGCGCGCGGCGCGGTCGCCCGCGCGCGGGGCAAGCAGCTGATGGACCGCATCCGCGCCCGTTCGGGCGAGGTGATCGCCACCGAAGCGACGTTGCTGGCGCAGCGGCAGGCGGCGCAGGCGGCGGCCTTTGCCACCATCCGCCACGCGATCATCGGCGGGATGCTGGTCAGCCTGCTCGCCGCGATCGGTGTCGGCATCCTGATGACCCGCGCGATCGCCCGCCCGCTGGAACGGGTGACGGCGATGCTGGGCCAGCTGGCCGATCCGGTCGCGACCGGCCGGCGCGACGAAATCGGCCGGATGGAGGGCAGCGTGCGCGGCGTGGAGGCGGCGTTCGCCGATTTCTCGCGCGTGCTGACCGCCATTGCCGACGGCGACCTGTCGGCGCGGATGGAACGCGACCATGGCGGGCGCAGCAGCGTGTTCGGCGCGACGCTGCACGCGATGATCGATCGGCTGCGCGGCGTGATGGGCGATGCCAATGGCGCGGCGCAGAACGTCGCCTCGGCCAGCCAGCAGCTCTCCGCCTCGTCGGACCAGGTGAGCCAGGGCGCCACCGAACAGGCGGCGGCGACCGAGGAAGCGTCGGCGTCGATGGAACAGATGGCCGCCAACATCCGGCAGAATGCCGACAATGCGGCGCAGACCGAAAAGATCGCGCGCCAGTCGTCGCACGATGCCGAGGCGAGCGGCGCGGCGGTCGCGCGCGCGGTCGATGCGATCCGCACCATCGTCGACCGCATCGCCATCGTGCAGGAAATCGCGCGCCAGACCGACCTGCTGGCGCTGAACGCGGCGGTCGAGGCGGCGCGCGCGGGCGAACATGGCCGCGGCTTTGCGGTCGTCGCCTCCGAGGTCCGCAAGCTCGCCGAACGCAGCCAGAGCGCGGCGGGCGAGATCGGCGGCATGTCGGGCGAAACCATGGCCGCTGCCACGCAGGCCGGCGACATGCTGACCCGCCTCGTCCCCGATATCCGCCGCACGACCGAACTGGTCGCCGAAATCAGCGCCGCGTGCCGCGAACAGGATATCGGCGCATCGCAGGTCAACCAGGCGCTGCAGCAACTGGACCAGGTGATGCAGCAGAACGCCGCCGCCGCCGAACAGATTTCGGCGACGTCGCAGGAACTGGCCGGTAGTGCCGAGGAACTGGAGGCGAGCATCGCCTATTTCCGGATGGAACAGGCGACGCGCGCCGCCGCCCCGGCCAGGCGCACCGCCCCGGCCCCGCGCCTGCACGGCGTGGTGCGCGGCGCGGCGGATGCCGACGACACGCGCTTTCATCGCGCGGCATGATCGGGGGAGGGGCACCCTTCGACATGTCGATGTGTCTACAGGTCGTGCAGTTGGCTTGATCGGCGGACAGCCGCCTCCCTCCCTGACAGACGCTACGGGTCGGGGGTGGGTTGGCCGGTGCGCGAAAGCCATGCGCTCCAACCTGCCGCCGCCCTGTTGCGAACCGGTTGCAAGTCAAGAAGACTAATGATAACGCCTCGCATCATCATTCGATGATTGGGGAGTTCATCATGTCGTTTCCATTCGTCGTCGCGGCACTGGCCGCGGCGGCTCCCGTTGCCGCGCCCGTCGCCCCCGAACCCGATCCGCAGGAGATCGTTGTTACCGGCGCCGCCCATGACAGCGGCTATGTCCCGCAGGACAGCGCGATCGCCAAGACGCCGGCGCCTTTGCGCGACCTGCCGCAATCGGTGGCGGTGGTGGGGGCCGAGGTGCTGCGCGACCAGCGCGCGCTGTCGGTGCAGGATGCGTTGAAGAACGTCGCCGGGGTCGGCTTTTCGTCGGGGGACGGACAGCGCGACCAGGTGACGATCCGCGGCTTTTCGGCGATCGCCGACCAGTATGTCGACGGATTCCGCGACGACGGCCTGTATTTCCGCGACCTGTCGAACGTCGAGCGGATCGAGGTGGTGAAGGGTCCGGCGGCGGTGCTGTACGGGCGCGGATCGTCGGGCGGCCTCATCAACCGCGTGACCAAGAAACCCGATGGCGACGTGACCGGCGCGGCGATCACCGGCGGGTCGTTCGGCAATGTGCGCGGCGAGTTCGATATCGGCCGGCTCGACAGCGACAGCGGCGTCGGCGTGCGCGTGACCGGCGCGTATCAGGATAGCGACAGCTTCCGCGAACAGGGGCTGCTGCGCCGCACCGCCATCGCGCCGTCGTTCGTGTTCGGGCGGGGCAAGGCGACCTCGCTGCTGGTGCAGGCCGACTACCTCACCGACCGGCGGGTCAACGACTTCGGCATCCCGGCGGTGAACGGCCGCCCGGTCGCGGTGAACCCCCGGACCTATTATGGCGCGGCCAATGCCCGCACCGCCGATGCCGTGCGTTCCGACGTGCTGGGGCAGGGGGCGACCCTGCTCCACCGTTTTTCGGACAGCCTGAGCTTACGCAACGGCTTTCGCCATTATGGCTACCGCCTGCGCCGTCGCAACACGCAGCCGAGCGCCGTCAACGCCGCCGCCGGCACCGTGACGCTCAGCCATGGCGGCATCGACCGGGTCGAGGATGGCTGGTCGAACCAGACCGAGCTGACCCAGCGCGCGACCATCGCCGGCATGGAGCACAGCATCCTGTACGGCGTGGAGATCGCGCGGCAGGTAAAGGATGCGCGGACCATCGCCACGCGCGTCGTCGCCGTCACGTCGCTGACCGATCCGGTCAACCCGGTGGTCGACAATGCGACCTTCACCGCGCTGTCGGCGAACCAACGCAACCGGCTCGACACCACCGGCCTCTATGTCCAGGACCTGATCGATATCGGGCATGGGGTGAAGGCGCTGGTCGGGCTGCGCCATGACATCTATCGCCAGCGCACCGACCAGCGGCTTGTGGGCCAGGCCGATTTCGCGCGCACCGACCGCAACTGGAGCCCGCGCGCCGGCATCGTCTTCCAGCCCGACGACGCGCAATCCTATTATGCGTCGTGGAGCCGCAGCTTCCAGCCTTCGGCCGAACAGTTCGGCCTGGCGGCGACCAACGCCGACATCGCGCCCGAAGAAACCGTCAACCGCGAGATCGGCGCGAAATACACGCTCTTCGGCGGGCGCCTGGGGCTGCAGGCGGCGGGCTTCATCCTGAAGCGCACCGGCATCAAGGGCACCGATCCCACGACGCAAGCCGTGTTGCCGATCGGAACACAGCGCACGCGCGGCATCGAACTGTCGGGGCAGCTCGACCTGGCCGGATGGCGGGCGGTCGCGGGCTATGCGTATCTCGATGCAACGGTCGTCGCCTCGGCCACGCCCGCGCTGGTCGGGCGCGGCGCGACGTTGACGCCGAAACATCAGGCCAATGTGTCGCTGGTGCGCGATTTCGGCCGGTTCGGCCTTGGCGGCGGCGGCAATGTCGTCGGCGATCGCTGGGCCGACCCGGCGAACACGACGAAGTTGCCCGGCTATGTCACCGCCGACGCGCTTGGCTGGGTCGATGTCGCGCCGGCGGTGCGGGTGCAGGTCAACGGCTACAACCTCTTCGACCGCCGTTATATCGTGGCGGGGCATGGCAGTTCGCCGCTGCTCAACATGCCCGGCAGCCCGCGATCGGTGCTGGCGACGGTGCGCCTCGCGCTATAGCATCGTGCGGGCGAGGGATGTCGATGTGTCGACATGTCTAACGATCGAGGTGACGATATGGCAGGCAGCGTGCGTATCCTGGCCCTTCTCCTCCTGCCCCTGATCGCGGCGGCCCCCGCCCCGGCGACCGGCGTCCGCTGCCGCATCGCGGTGGAGGGCGGGCCGGTGATGGGGGGCTGGGCCGGAGGCTGCCGCGCCGGGCTGGCCGACGGACTGGGCGCGGGCCGGGTACGCTTCGCAGATGGCGAGACGGGCGTGCTCGCCGGGCGGGCGCGAACAGGCCAGGGCGTCTCGGGGATCGCTCTGCTCGATGAAGGCGGCTTCAGGCTGATCGCCGCGGCACCGGAGCCGGCAACCCCGATGATGGATCAGGCCGCGGCGACGTCCGAACGCGCCTTCCAGAACAGCTTCGCCGGCGCCACCGCCGCCGCCGAGGCGCATCGCCGCGCCGGCAATGCCGCGTCGGCCCGCTATTACCGGCAGTTGCGGGGGAGACTGATCGCGGGTCAGCCGGAATAGCGCGTCAGTGCACCGTCCCTGCGGCGCGGTCGATACCGATCAGCTTCGGATCGATATCCAGATGGCGCACCGCCTTTTCGACCTGCTTGGTGGTAAACGGGGGGAAGGGCACCGACAGGTCGAGATAGCGTGCGATCTCCTCGTCGGTAGCAACCCGCTTGCTACTCTTGTCGGCGAGGTCGACCAGTTGAAAGGCCGGGCGCGAGCGCATGATGAAGCGGGTATGCCTAGCCTTCACCTCCCCCGGCATATGCTGGTCGATGGCGATCCAGCGAAGTTCGGGGTAACGCTTGCGCTTCATGAACTCCGCCCCCCCGACCGGCAGGTCTTCGAGCACCAGCGACAGATCGGCCAGATTGGCGGGCGGTTCGGGGGGTTCCGATACAAGATCGAAGAAGCTGCACAGGGTAATGGTGGTCTTGTCGATCAGGCTGGCATAGCCAAACGCATACCCCCCTTCGTACAGGGGAACGTAGAAAATCTGCCCCACGACCGGTCGGTCCCTACCGCTCATCCGCAACCTCCATGCGCGTTCATCCAGTCCAAATCAGGCGGTTGTTCGCAACAAGGGTAGGCGCAGCCGATCCGAGCCGCTACCTAGACGCGTAACGATCGACAGCGGAGAGAGACCACGCATGGCGTATCGGATTGCCGAAGGATCGCTCGCCGCGCCGATGCCGTGGCAGGATCAGAGCATTAACGTGCTGCTGCCCCGCGACGCGAAGGTCATGGGCACCAGCCTGGTCATCGCCCGCGACCGGTTGCCGATGGGGATGACGTTCCAGGACTATGTGATCCAGCAGCGACAGAATTTCGCGTCGCAGCTTGCCGGGTTCGAAGCGATCGCCGACGCCCCCGGTCGCATCGACGGGCATGAGGCACATTTCATCGAACTTGCCTGGAAGACTGACGGGAAACCGATCCATCAGGTGATGGCCATGGTATTGCACAGCGACAATGCGATCCTGAACTTCACCGGGTCGATTCCGGGGGGACTGGAGGTCGAAACGCGCGACGCGCTGGTCGCCGCGATCACCTCGTTCAGCTTTACCGCCGCATAACGGGCGCGATGGCGTGACGGGACCCGCGACCCCCGCCCCGACGCCCACCGCCGACGCGAAGCTCAGCGACCTGCGCGACCGGACGGCGGCGTCGAGCAACGCCGGCACCGTGTCGGCGATCGCCACCACCGGCCATGTCGCCTCGGCCGGTATCCTTGCAGCCGGTGCCTATTCGGCCGGTGCATCGGGCGGCGTGACGGCGCTGAAATGCTTCGCCGGGCGCGTCGCCGCACCGATCGCGGGTGCGATGGCCGGGGCGTGGCTGGCCGAAGCGGTCCATGCGGACGAAGGGGCGTTCTGGGTCGCGCAGCAGTTCGGCGCGAAACGTATCGCATCGCCCGGACCACAGCCCGCGCATATCGAACACCAGATCGCGCACGACAACACCTTCAACGGCCTGCTCGCCGGGATCGCGGCCGGCATCGTCGTCGGCGCGGTGGTGGCGGTCAGCGCGGCGGCGATCATCGGCACGGCGGGCATGGCGGCACCGCTGGTGGGCGCGGCGGTCGCGTTCGGCGCGGGCGCGGCGGGCGGCTTCGTCACCTCCGCCATCGCCGGCGCCGGTGCCAAGACCGCCACCCTGTCCGGCCCGATCAACACCGGCTCCCCCAACGTGTTCCTTGAGGGGAAGAAGGCCGCGCGCGTCACCGACACCGCCGCCTGTACCAAGCATCCCGGCACCCCGCCCTCCGCGATCATCGAGGGCAGCGAGACGATCTACATCAACAGTCTGCCCATGGCGCGGATCGGCCACAAGCTGTCGTGCGACGCCGTGGTGCAGGAGGGGTGCACGACGATCTTCGCCGACAACACCACCGGCAGCTATGGCACGCCCGATGCCGCGCTGTCGGTCGCCGAACAGCTGTTGCTGTCGGTCGCCGAGGTCGCGGGCATGCGGTCGGCGACGCGCAAGGGCGGGCTGCTCGATGGCCCGCTGCGCCGGCTGTTCGGTGAGCCGGTCGATGTCGTCACCGGCGACTATGCCGATGCGCGCACCGATTTCGAATATCCGGGGCTGTTGCCGCTGCGCCTCGATCGCACCTATCCCGGCAGGATGCGGGTCGAGGGCGCGCTCGGCCCGCGCTGGATCTGCAACTGGTCGCAGCGGCTGTTGCTCGACATGGCGGCGGGGACCGCGCTGCTGGAGGATGCCGGGGGACAGCGGCTGCTGTTCGCGATCGGCGACGACGCCCATGTCGACGCCCGCCACCTGAAGGCGCCCTATTACCACCTGACCGGCCCGCGCGATGCCTTGCGCCTCTATGACAGCCGCAGCCAGCAATTCCTGCTGTTCGCGCCGACCCGCGATCCCGCGATGCTGTTGCTGGCCGGGATCGAGGATCGCAGCGGCAACCGCATCGCCTTCGCCCGCGATGCCGAGGGGCGGCTGCGCCAGGTGCGCGCGCCCGACGGCACCAGCTTTCGCATCGACACCACGCCGCAGGGCTGGATCACCGCGCTGTGGATGGAGGGCGAGCGCGAACCCGTCGTCCGCTATCGCTATGACGCGGGCGGCCATCTGCTCGACGTGCTCGGCGCGTTCACCGGCGAATTTCATTATCGCTATTCGCGCGAAGGCTGGCTGAACGGGTGGCAGGACAGCGGCCCGACCAGGGTCGAGATCCTGTACGACGCGGCCGGGCGGGTGACCGGCACGCGTACCGGCGATGGCATGTTCGACGACCGGTTCCTCTATTTCCCGGAACAGCGCCTCTCGCGCTATGTCGATGCGACCGGCGCGGTCACCAGCTTCCGCTACGACGCGAACAACCTGGTGGTCGAGGAGGTCGATCCGCTCGGCGCGCGCACGATCAGCGAATGGGACGCGCTGGAGCGGCTGCAGCGCCGCATCGATCCCGCCGGCCGCGAAACCCGCTTCGCCTATGACGGTGACGGCCGGCTGATCGCCCAGACCGACTGGGCCGGGCGCAGCGCGGCATGGCGCTATGATCGGTGGGGGGCGCTGGTGGCGTTCGCCGGGCCGGACGGTAGCGCGCACTATACCCGTGACGCCGCCGGCAACATCACGGCATGGACCGGCACCGACGGCAGCAGGGGCACCGCCCGCTACGACGAACGCGGCGCGCTGGTCGAGGAAAGCGTCGCCGGCGCGGGCACCACCCGATACGAAAACGACGCGGCCGGTCGCCCGGTCGCCCGCCACGACCCGCCGTCCGCCACCGGCGCGGCGCGGGTCACCCGCTATCGCTGGGACCGGTTCGGGCGGCTGCTCGACCATAGCGATCCGGCCGGGCGCACCAGCAGCTGGTCCTATGACCGTTCGCCCGACAATCCGCGCGGCGCGGTCAGCCGCACGCGCATGCCCGATGGCGGCGAAATCCGCTTCGCCTATGACGGCGAAGGGCTGCTCGCCGCGCGCATCCGGGGCGATGGACAGACGACGCGCTTCGTCCATGGCGCGTTCGATACGCTGCGCCAGACGATCGATCCGATGGGAGCCACCACCCGTTTCGGCTATGACGGCACCGGCCGCCTGACGACGATCACCGATACGACCGGACAGGCGTGGCGCTTCCGCTACGATGCCGCCGGCCGGCTAGCCGCGCAGATCGACTGGGCCGGGCGCGAGACGCAGTATAGCCGCGACGCGATCGGCCGGGTGCTGACCAGGCGGATGCCGGATGCGACCGAGCAGCATTTCGAATGGGACGACCGCGACCGCATCGTCCGCGTGATCGCCGGCAGCGACGCGATCACCTATCGCTATGACGATGCCGACCGGCTGACCGGCGCCACGACATGGCAGCTGGACGGCACGCCCCGCCGGATCGCCGATGTCACGCTCCGCTATGACGGCAAGGGCCGGCTGATCGCCGAAGAGCAGAACGGCATCGCCGTCACCTATCGCTATGACGATGCCGGGCGCTGTATCGGCCGGACCAGCCCCAGCGGCGAAACCGCGCTGCAGTTCGACGATGCCGGGCTGCTGCGCCGGTACGACAGCAACGGCCACACGCTGCGCTTCGCCCATGACCCCAGCGGGCTGGAAACGCTGCGCGAGACGGCGGCGCTGGGCACGCGTACCGCGTTTCAGCTGGCGCAATCCTATGACCCGGCCGGTCGCCTCGCCGAACAGCGCGCCGGGGGCGTCGCGGTCTTTTCGGGCACGCGCGCGGCGCCGGACGCGCTGCTGCGCCGCTATGACTGGGATCGCACCGGGCGGCTGACCGGGATCGCCGATAGCGGATCGGTGGCGGGCACGGGCGAGACCCGCTTCCACTACGACCTGCGCGACCAGGCGGTCGGCGTCGAGCGCGGCGGGATGCGCGAGGCATATCGCTACGACGCACTGATGAACCTTGCCGAAGGATTGGCCGGCGAGCACCGCTACTGGCACGACTGCGTGGTCGAGGCGGGCGCCAACCGCTTCCGCTACGACGCGCGCGGGCGGATGGTCGAACGCATCCTGTCCGAACATGGCTTTCGCCCGCGCTGCTGGCGCTATCGCTGGGACGGGTTCGACCGGTTGGTTGGGCTGGAGACCCCTGATGGCGCGCGCTGGCGCTACAGCTACGACGCGTTCGGCCGGCGCGTGGGCAAGGCGCTGGTCGGCGGCGGCGACGCTCCGGGCGCGCGGCGGGTCGACTATGTGTGGCAGGGCATTTCGCTGGCCGAGGCATGGCACCATGCCGGCGGCGAGGATGGGCAGGACCGGCTGTCGATCGAACGCTGGCATTTCGAACCCGGTGGCCTGCGCCCGCTTGCCAAGGAACTGGTCCCTGCCGGAGCCGATGCGCAACCGCTTGCCGCCGAGGGCGAATGGCTCCCGATCGTCGCCGACCAGCTGGGCGCGCCGCACGCGCTGTTCGGCGAGGATGGCGCGTGCCGCTGGCGCGCCGAGCCGGAACTGTGGGGCCGCACCCGCACCGCCCGCGCCCTGCTGCGCGACCGGCGAGAGGGGGGCGATGCGGACGAAGCGACGCCCTGCGCGCTGCGCTTTCCGGGGCAATGGGAGGATGCGGAAAGCGGGCTGCACTATAACCTCAACCGCTATTACGACCCCGACACCGGCCAATATCTCTCCCCCGATCCGATCGGCGTGGACGGCGGGCTGCGCACCCATGCCTATGTCCATGATCCGTTGCGGTGGTTCGATCCCGATGGCTTGGCGCGCTGCACCGCAAGCACCCGCGACGTCATCACGCGCGGGCCGAACAACGAGATCACCAGCGTCAAGGGAACAATCCATCCGTCAGATATCGGGACGGGCACTAACACCAATGCCTCCTCGCGCGCTTGGGCACGCTCGCTCGGAAACGCAACGGATGATGCCGGACATTCGCGCGGTAGCAATTTAGGCGGCAGCGGCGGCAAGGATTATGTCTGGCCGCAAGATCCCCATTACAATCGGGGCCAGTTCAGAGACTTTGAGTCAAGAATTGCCAATTACGTCAGAAAAACCAATCAGCCGGTTAACTTCGAACAAAATTATCAATATGGCAATGGAGGAACTAGACCAACAGCTGTAGAATATAATATTTACGATACTCAGGGATCACCATTATTTTCAGGAATATTTCCTAATTAGGAAAAATTATGACAGAACAAGAAATATCCCTGCTCTACCGCAAGTTTTCTTCAGAAATGAAGGAGTGGAATGACAAATTTTATCCTCTGATGAAGGAAAATGCTGCATCTGTTATGGATCAGGCGATCGGCGAACTGAGTCCGATCTTCGATACCTATGTTTGGGAAGACGCCAAGCGGAGGAATGAGCGGTTGAATAAACCATCCACCCACAAACCCTGCGATTACGACCCGGAAAGCAACACAATCGAAGATATCGAATTATCAGGGAGCAAGGCAACAATAAGGATTCAAACGCATGCGGGATTCAGAGACACATTTCGGTACACATTTACCAATAAAAATGAGTGCTGGAAGCTTTACAAGCGAGAAATACTAGATGATGAATCTAACAAGTGGAAAATTCATCATATATGAAATATGATAGCACAATAATGGTGCATTAACCCGGCACGACCCGATGATCTACGCCGAAGTAGCCCGAAACTTCTTCCGCGCAGGCGCAGAGGCAGGCGTGGCGATCGACTTGTCTCTCCCCGAACATACAATTGATCGTGCCATTTTCGACGTGCAGCACTTGCCTTTCTGCTGGGATAATGACGCATTGGCGACAGGCGTGATCGACCCCTGTTCCTGATCGAACGGGCGTTGGGGAAGGATGATCGATGGATTGGGACGCAATCGAAAACGAGCTTATCCAAGACGTACGACAGGCATTCGACCATTTGCAAATTCTAACGGTGCATGAACAACTATATGCTCTTTGCCTCTCCGTATCCGAAAATGGGATGGGTATTGGTCTGAATGCAAATACCGATTCCTTCCTCAATCAAAAACTATCTGAGGAACGGGCAATCGAGGAAATAACGCTGCAGGACGAAAGCTACTTTCGCTGGTCTTCGGCAGAGTGGCGTTTCGAAGGGGTCGGCGACGAATTTTTTCAAACTTTGAACAACGCGCTCACCGAAGTTCTATTGCGTGGCGAACAGCAAGAACCCAGCTTCGAAAAATTGATCGACGCCATGATTGAGGCACTTCGTCACCTGCGTGACGCGCGGGGCCACGCGTTGAAAGGCGTTACGCTGTTCGTTACCATAACCGATAGCGACGAGGCGGAGGCAATCGAGAACCGATCTGCCGCCGACCTCAACGCACCGGACGTCGCTCAGGCCTTTATTTCCCGGTTTGGCTAGGGTCGACCAACCCGACCTCGCCATACCGCCACCCTCACCGGAACAGATTGGCCTTGGCCAGCTCGATCACCTCGTCCCCGCGCCCGCTCATAATCGCGCGCAGCGTGTAGAGGCTGAAGCCCTTGACCTGTTCCGCCTTGATCTTGGGCGGCATCGCCAGTTCCATCGTCTCGGTCACGACATCGACCAGCGCCGGGCCGTCATGGGCGAACGCGGCGCGCAGCACGCCCTCCAGTTCGTCCGACCGGGTAACGCGCGCGCCGAAAAAGCCCATCTGCGCCGCGATCGCGCCGAAATCGGGGTTCTTCAGCGCGACATTGGTGTCGACATAGCCCGCCGCCTTCTGCTCCAGCTCGACAAAGCCCAAGGTCGAATTGTTGAAGACGACGATCTTGATCGGCAACCCCATCTGCACCGCGGTCAGCATGTCGCCCATCAGCATCGTCAGCCCGCCATCGCCCGACAGCGACACGACCTGCCGCCCCGGATAGGCCGCCTGCACGCCCATCGCCTGCGGCATCGCGTTCGCCATCGACCCGTGGTTGAACGAGCCCGTAAGCCGCCGCCGGCCATTCATCGTCAGGTAGCGCGCCGCCCACACCGCCGGGGTGCCGACATCGACGGTGAACGCCGCATCGTCGGCCGCGACCGCATCGATCACCCGCGCGACATATTGCGGGTGGAGCGGCTTGTCGTCCGCGCGGGGGGTGGCGAGGTCGTCGAGGCCCTTGCGCGCATCGGCATAATGGGCGCGCGCCTTGGTCAGAAAACCCTCGTCGCGGCCGGGCGCGATCAGCGGGGTGAGCGCCGCCGCCGCTTCCCCCACATCGCCGACGATGCCGATGTCGATCTGCGCCCGCCGCCCGAGCGCCGAGGGGTCGCGATCGACCTGCGCGACCTTCGCGCTTTCGGGATAGAAGTTGCGATAGGGGAAATCGGTGCCGAGCATCAGCAGCGTGTCGCATTCCATCATCGCGTGATAGCCCGACGAAAAACCGATCAGCCCGGTCATGCCGACGTCGTACGGGTTGTCCCACTCGATCCATTCCTTGCCCCGGTACGCGTGGACGATCGGCGCCTTCAGCTTGGCGGCCAGCGCGACCACCGCGTCATGCGCCCCCGCCACGCCCGCGCCGCACAGCAGGGTCACCGCCTGCGATCCGTTGAGCAGTTCGGCGAGGCGCTCGATTTCGCCCGCTTGCGGCACGATGCGCGGGGGGAGGGGGGCGGCGAAGTCGGCGCGCGCGCCCTTCGGGGCGTCCTTCAGCGCCACATCGCCCGGGATCACCAGCACCGCCACGCCCTGTTGCCCGATCGCGGTGCGCAGCGCCCGGTGGAGCAGTTCGGGCAGCTGTTCGGGGGTCTGCACCATCTCGCAGAAATGGCTGCATTCGCGGAACAACTCGGTCGGGTGCGTCTCCTGGAAATAGTTCAGCCCGATCTCGCTCGACGGGATGTGCGCGGCGATGGCCAGCACCGGCACGCGGTTGCGCTGGCAATCGAACAGCCCGTTGATGAGGTGGAGGTTGCCGGGGCCACAGCTCCCCGCACACACCGCCAGCTTCCCCGTCGCGGCGGCCTCCGCGCCCGCCGAAAAGGCGGCGACCTCTTCGTGGCGGACGTGCATCCAGTCGATCTTCCCCGACCGGCGCAGGCTGTCGTTGATGGCGTTCAGGCTGTCGCCGGTCACGCCCCAGATCCGCTCCACGCCGGCGGCGATCAGCGTGTCGGTGATGAGGTCGGCGATCTGCATGGGAGGTCCTTCGCGAAACGGGTTCGGGAGGGGAAACCGGCGAGCACGCGATTGGCTTCGTGCGAAGTGCACAAGATGGGTTGCGTGGGGGTTCGGCAAGGGACGTCGCCCCAGCGCAGGCTGGGGCCTCCTGTGGCGAGGCGCGCGCTCCCTTGCCGGGAGATCCCAGCCTGCGCTGGGATGACGTGTGTGGCATCCGGTCCGCCACGAAAGCGTCCCCATGCGACCAATGCCGTACCCCCGCGCAGGCGGGGGTCCAGAACCCAGCAGGACAGCGGGTAGCGTATGACGCTCCTGGACCCCCGCCTGCGCGGGGGTACGGTTCGTTGCCGGCCGCGTCCGGGATATTGGCAGGAACCAGCCCTATCCCAGCGTGCAGACCTTCTGCACGATGCCCTCCGGTTCCCGATACGTCCGAAACCCCATCGCCTCGTAATAGCGTAGCGCACCGGCGTTATCGGCGGCGATATAGGCGTCGATTTTCGTCAGCCCCGCCGCCTGTGCCGCCGCGCGGGTGGCATGGAACAGCGCGGCGCCCACGCCCTGCCGGTGCGCGGACGGGTCGATATGGGTGCCGATGATGCCCCAGCCCGGCGGCACGGCGTAGCGATTGCCCGCCTCCGCCCGGACCAGCGACTGGAACCCCATGACCGCGCCCGCCGCATCGACCGCCACCGTGCAGGCGATGCCGGCCGGGTTGGCGATATAGTGGCCGGTCACGAACGCCACGTCGTTCGGCCGTTCGCGCCCGGTGCGGGCGATGATCGCGCGCAGCACGCGGTGCATGGCGTCCGCATCCGCGATCGATGCCCTTCGTGTCTCCATACGTCCCCCCGATGCCGGATATATTACAACGGTGTGTCGGTCGGGCAACATATCGTTACAATATTTCGGTATCGTAATTGCCCTGCTTTACTCGGGCGGCACACTCGAACATCTGTCGCGCATGACGCGGCGATGCGGGGGCATCGTTCGCCTCGACCGGAGGAAAATAACCCTATGAAGATCGTTTTCGGTCGCTCGCGCTTCGTCGCGGGTGCCGCCACCTGTGCGCTTGCCACCGCGTTGATCGCCGGCCCCGTCGCCGCGCAGACCACGCCCGCCACGCCCGGCACCCTCGATGCGCGCGACCAGGTGACGAACCCGACGACGACCGAAGGCACCGCCGACCAGGGCACCGAGATCGTCGTCACCGGATCGCTGCTGCGCCGCACCGACAGCGAAACCCCGTCGCCGGTCACCGTGCTGACGTCGGACACGCTGGCGAAGGCCGGCATCACCAACGTGTCGGACGCGATCCGCTCGATCTCGGCCGATGGCGCGGGGTCGATCGGCACCGGCTTCCAGAGCGGTTTTTCGGCCGGCGGTTCGGCGGTCTCGCTGCGCGGTCTGGGTGTCTCGTCGACGCTGGTGCTGATCGACGGGCTGCGCTCGGCCAATTTCCCGCTGAACGATGACGGCCGCAACGCCTATGTCGACCTGAACTCGATCCCGTTCAGCCTGGTCGACAAGGTCGAGGTGCTGAAGGACGGCGCATCGTCGACCTATGGCGCCGATGCGATCGGCGGCGTGGTCAACGTGATCCTGAAGAAGCACTTCACCGGCATCGACGGCCTGGTCGAAGGCGGTATCGCGGAACGCGGCGATGCCTCGCACCAGCGCGCGCACCTGACGATCGGCACCGGCGATTACGACGCCCATGGCTGGAACGTCTTCATCAACGGCGAATATCAGCGCGACGGCCGGGTGTCGAACCACAGCCGCGGCTTCCCGTACAACACGCAGGACCTGACCTCGATCGGCGGTCTCGACAACAACCCGTCGGACAATTCGCTGACGGTCAATGTCCCCACCGCCTATGTCACCCGCGTTCGCCAGACCGACCTGAACAACCCGCTGAGCGGCGCGGCCGGTTCGCCGCTGACCAACCAGTATCGCGCGCTGGGTCTCGGCAACTGCGCCCGCGACACCTTCACCGTGAACACGACCGCGGTCCAGGGCACCGGCTGCAAGTACGATCTGGTCGACCTGTATCGCCAGATTCAGCCGCTGCAGGAACGCTATGCGCTGAACGCGCGGCTCAGCGTCCGCCTGAGCGACACGACCGAAGGCTATGTCACCGCCAGCTACAGCCGCAGCGACGTCAGCATCAACGGCACGCCGTCGGCCATCCGCGCGACGCAGCCCTTCGGTGCCGCGCCGTCGGTCGCATCGGCGAACCCGGGCATCGTCCTGCCGATGTATATCTGCTCGGCCGGCACCAACTGCGCCACCGCCGCCGATCGCCAGCTGAACCCGAACAACCCGTTCGCGGTGGCCGGCGCCGATCCGACGACCAGCGCCGCGCGCATCTATTACATGTTCGGCGACATCGCCGGCGGCAGCGACCGCAAGAACGAAGTGTATCGCGCCGCCGCCGGCCTGACCGGGTCGTTCGACGACGAACGCTTCGCCTGGCGCGTCGACGGGGTGTACGCCCGGGACGAGATGCAGATCACCCAGCACGGCCTGCTGAACATCCAGCAGCTGCTGCGCGCGATCAACACCGGCTCGTACAATTTCGTCAATCCGCAGGCGAACAGCCAGGCGGTGCGCGACCTGATCGCCCCGGACAAGGTCACGCCGTCCTTCTCGACCATGGCATCGGCCGATGCGTCGCTCAGCGCGCGCCTGCTCGACCTGCCGGGCGGTCCGCTCCAGCTCGCCATCGGCGGACAGGTGCGGCGCGAGACGCTGGAAAACAACAACCAGAACGTGAACCTCGACACGTATGGCCTGACGACCGCTTCGGCGTTCGGCGCGCACACCGTGTCGGCGGCGTATTTCGAACTGGGCGCCCCGATCGTCAAGCAGCTCGAAGTGAACGCGTCGGGCCGCTACGACCATTATTCGGAAGGGTTCAGCCACTTCTCGCCCAAGGTCGGGGTGAAGTTCACGCCGATCCGCGAACTGGCGTTCCGCGGCACCTATAGCGAGGGCTTCCGCGCGCCGACCTTTGCGGAATCGGGCGCGCGCAGCCAATATGCCGGCTTCGTGACCACCACGCCGCCGTGCAACTTCATCCTGCAGCATGGCGGGACCGGCACCACCACGTCGTGCTCGGCCAACGGCAACCCGTACAACCTGCAATATTCGCTGGGTCGCGGGTCGGCGGGCAATCCGGACCTGAAGCCGGAAATCTCGCGCAGCTTCACCGCCGGCATGATCTTCCAGCCCGTCCGCTGGTTCAGCTTCACCGTCGACTATTACAATGTGCGCAAGAAGGACCTGATCGTCAGCGGCCCGTTGGTCGGCGATGCGGTACGGGCCTATTACAACTCGGCCAACCTCGCCGCCGCACAGGCCGCGGTCGCGGCCATCGGGCAGGGTTATTCGGTCAACAGCGTCGATGCGGTCGATCCGAACTTCCCGAACGCGCTGCCGCGCGTGCTCATCATCAACGTGCCCTATGTGAACGCGAACTATTCGACGACCTCGGGCATCGATTTCGCGGCGACGCTGACCGCGCCGATCGCGGACGACGCGACCTTCACGAGCCGTGTCGAGGTGACCCACATCCTCGAATACAACCTCAATGCAGGTGAGGCGAACGGCAACGTCCAGAACTATGCCGGGACGATGGGGCCGTACAACCTGTCGTCGGGCAACGGTACGCCGGCATGGCGCGGCAACTGGCAGAACACGGTGCAGGTGGGGCCGTACGCCCTGTCGGCGACGACCTATTATGTCAGCCGGATCAAGGCGGTGTCGGAGGACCAGAACCTGCCGCGCGATTGCGCCACCGGCAATCTCTACACTCGCTCGTCGCCGCAGAACGAGCAGTTCTGCTACGTCAAATCGTTCATCAACGTCGACCTGAACGGCACGGCCAAGGTGAACGACAATTTCTCGTTCTTCCTGAACGTGAAGAACCTGTTCGACGTGAAGGCGCCGCTGGCCCCGGCCGCCTATGCCAGCGCGCCGAACTTCCTGACGACGTGGCATTATGCCGGCCTGATCGGCCGTCAGTTCCGCGCAGGCGCCAGCTTCCGCTTCTGATCGGTCTGGCGCCTGGAGCCTGATCCGGCAAAGCCGGATCAGAGCGGTGCCGGCCCGCTCCCCCACGGGTCCCAGCAAAGTAGTACTTTGCTGGGCTACCCCCACCCGGCCACCCAATCAGGATACGCTGTGGGTGGCCGGGTGGGGGAGCGGACCGGCACCGCATCGACACAAGTCGATCAGAACCCACCCGACACGGAAACGGCGGTCCTCCCGACAGGGGAGGGCCGCCGTTCTCGTATCTTATCTACCTCACGCCAGCGTGCGAACGTTGGGTTCGCGGTCCCAGTAGCGCTTTTTCGCCGCCTCGACGAAGCCGGCGAGGTCGGTGACCCCTTCGTCCGGCTCGACGCCGGCCTTGTCGAGCAGCGGCTTGGCCTCCGCATTATGGCCGATCGCCTTGAGGTGCCCGAACGCGTCCATCACCCACTGGACGGCGGCGCCTTCCCTGGTCAGCTTCCGGGCGGCGTCCGCCGACAGGATCACCGCGCAGGCATCGACCGTGACCGAGGGCTGGCCGAACAGCTGCGCGTCGGCGGCGATGGTCGACCCGTCGGACAGCGGCACCTTGCCGACCTTGGGCGCGATGGTCATCGCATTGCCGCCCGCCGCCTTGATCGCGTCCTTCAGCGTCTTGAGGTCGCCCGCATCGCTGCCATTGGCGATCAGGATGCCGACATTGCGCCCTTCCAGCGTGTGCAGTTCACGCGGGCCGCGGATGATGCGCAGCGCGGGCGACACGTCCATGTCCTGCACCGGCACCTTGGTCGGCGAGGCGGCGGGCAGGTCCATCGCGAGGCCATCGGCGACGCGCTTCGCCAGATCCTCGTCGACGTTGCGCAGGTTGGCGAGCATCGCGGTGCGGATATGCTCCAGGCTGACCTTCGACAGTTCGAACACCAGGGCGGAGGCGATATGCGCCTGTTCCGCCGGGTCGACCGAGCGGAAGAACAGCCGCGCCTGGCTGTAATGATCAGCGAAGCTCTCGGGGCGGATGCGCAGCTTCTGGCCCTGCTCCTCCGAGGGGAAGGTCTTGTAGCCCTTCTCCGGGTCCTCGCGCGCGCCGGCTTCCTCACCGGCCTTCGCCAGGCTGTTCGGCTCGTAATTGGCGCGGCCCTTGGGCACCGCCATCTGCATATGGCCGTCGCGCTGCTGGTTCAGGAACGGACAGCCCGCCGCCGCCGCGCGCCCCTTGGCGGCATTGATCGGCAGCTGGTGGAAATTGACCGAGCCGAGGCGCGACAGCTGGGTGTCGGTATAGCTGAACAGCCGCCCCTGCAGCAGCGGGTCGTTCGAGAAACCGATGCCGGGCACGACATGGCTCGGCACGAATGCCGCCTGTTCGGTTTCGGCAAAGAAATTGTCCGGGTAACGGTCGAGCACCATCCGCCCGACGATCCGCACCGGCAGCACTTCCTCAGGGATGATCTTGGTCGCGTCGAGCACGTCATAGGGCAGGCTGTTCGCGAAATCCTCATCGAACAGCTGCACGCCCAGCTCCCATTCCGGGAAATCGCCGCGATCGATCCGTTCGAACAGGTCGCGGCGCTGGAAATCGGGGTCGGCGCCGGCGATCTTCACCGTCTCGTCCCAGATGGTCGAGGCAAGCCCCGCCTTGGGCTTCCAGTGGAACTTGACGAAGGTCGACTTGCCTTCCTTGTTGATGAAGCGGAAGGTGTGGACGCCGAACCCCTCCATGTTCGCAAAGGTGCGCGGCAGGGTGCGGTCCGACATTGCCCACATGATCATATGGGTCGATTCCGGCATCAGCGAGATGAAGTCCCAGAAGGTATCGTGCGCCGTCGCCGCCTGCGGGTATCCGCGATCCGCCTCCATCTTGGGGGCACCTCAAGGTTTGTCATATGGACAGCGGCAGTCGGAACAAATGGTCAACAAAAGCCTGAGCGTTGCCGCAAAGTATATTAAGTTTCGTGGGTTTGTGAGGTTGGACGAGTTGGAAGTTAC
>JAESGL010000205.1_pt1 | contig 61741 bp, 33 predicted proteins | sample 9269711 | NCBI WGS metagenome assembly JAESGL01 (sample SAMN14515918, study PRJNA621676) | algae metagenome | isolation source: Kastovskya adunca ATA6-11-RM4 and co-occurring heterotrophs from soil and... | place: Chile: Atacama Desert | collected 2011-06-27 | reverse complement strand
TGCGCTTTGCGAGGTCGATCGCCAAGATATGCACTGCTGTCATCTGCCTCTCCTCCGTGAGCGCCACAATGGCGCTGAGCAGGATCATACGCTGACCCCGCCGGAGGGGGCATCCACCCCATCAGTTCACTACCGGCCGGTTGGCGCCGGTACCGGCGAGCCCTCGACTGAAAAGTGAATGAGGGACCATGGGCGCACCATGATCAGGATCAAAGGCGCGAATGTCGCTGCGGGTGCCCAGATGCTTCTCCGCGCGATGTAAGGCCGATCGATGAGCACCTCGTTCAACCGGACCGCCATCCGACCCTGCCCGAAGCTCTATGGGCCCGCTGAATGTGCTGTTCGGTAACGCCGTGCTAGTATACTCATGTTTGCTGACGCTCCATGGTGCCATTCTCAGGTTTAGGCTTGACCAACGAAGCGGTCATGCAGCACCCGGAATTCTGACTTGTCTCTAGTCACCATCAGGTGCCATAAGGCCTAGGATTCTGACCGGAGTAGCAGTTTTGAACAGTGTGGCTAGCACCTCGACCGTGGGTACGGACGCTTCTGACCTCCTGATGGGGAAGATCACAGATCGTAGCGCTAAGATCGGCATCATCGGCTTGGGCTACGTTGGTTTACCGCTGGCTGTAGCCGCCACCAACGCGGGCTTCTCCGTAATTGGCTTCGACATCGATCCGGCTCGCGTAGGCCGGATCAATCGAGGGGAAACGGTCATCAAGCATCTGGACGGCTCTGTCCTAGCTAGCTGCATAGAACAGAATACCTTCGAGGCAACGGCTGACTTCGATCGTCTCTCCGAAGCGGACGCTATCCTAATCTGTGTTCCCACGCCGCTCACTCGCTATCGTGAGCCCGACCTGAGTTACGTGGAGGCCACGGCGCGAGCTGTTTCGAACTGTCTTAGGACTGCGCAACTGGTGGTGCTGGAGTCAACCACTTATCCAGGAACAACCGATGAGATCATGAAGCCTGTGCTCGAAAGGGGCGGGTTGAAGTCCGGCCGGGACTTCTTTCTGGCCTTTTCTCCTGAGCGAGAAGATCCCGGCAACCCCGACTTTGGAACCTCTACTATTCCCAAGGTGGTCGGTGGAGATGGTCGAGAAGCTCTTAGGCTGGCTGAAGCTCTCTATGGTGCGTTGGTCGCGAAGACCGTTCCCGTTTCCTCGACCGCAACTGCCGAGGCAGTAAAGCTTACCGAAAATATTTTTCGAGCTGTGAACATCGCGCTCGTTAATGAGCTTAAGGTGGTTTACGAGGCAATGGGTATAGATGTCTGGGAGGTCATTGACGCCGCTAAGACGAAGCCCTTCGGGTTTATGCCCTTCTATCCAGGTCCTGGTCTTGGCGGCCACTGCATTCCTATCGATCCGTTCTATCTGACGTGGAAAGCCAGGGAATTCAACATTTCAACCCGCTTTGTTGAATTAGCGGGTGAGATCAACACTGCTATGCCGCAGCGCGTGGTTGCGCAGCTGGCCCGAGCTCTGGATATGCGCCTACATCGCGGGCTAAGCGGTGCGAAGGTCTTGGTGCTGGGTGTGGCCTATAAGAAGAATGTTGACGACATGCGCGAGAGTCCTTCCCTCCGCTTGATCGAAATTCTGGAAGAACGTGGGGCAGTAGTTGAATTTCACGACCCTTACATCCCCGTTATCCCGCCCACTAGAGAACATGCCGAGCTGGCAGGTCGTAGATCGGTTGAGCTGACGCGAAAGGTGCTGGGTTCGTGCGATTGCGTCCTTATTGCCACCGATCACGAAGGGGTTGATTACCGACTTGTGGCCGAAGGCGCTCCCCTCGTGGTTGACACTCGGAACATTTGTGCCAGAAGCGGGGCAAATATGGACAAGGTGGTTAAGGCGTAGCTGGACCTCGTCTGGTTCCAGAGGAACGTTGTAGCTCTTGATTTGAGGACGACTGCCTTGAATAAGAGGCCGCTCCTTTAGGCTGTCAATGGTACTCACGCAAATCTTGGAATAGCTCTGCCCAAGTTCAGAAAGTCGAGGGTATGGTCAAACTGCCAAGCTTCCTCCGAGGAGTCGCGACGGCCGGTGTTGGTCTCAGCAGGGCGGTACTGACACCCACGGTGCAGGACAACATTCCGGCGTCGTTGCGTCGACTTGCATCATGGGTTCTAAGCGCCGATCCCTCTCCTGTTCACGAGCTGGAGGCCCGATTGTGGGGCGGATTCTCACAAAGTGCTTTGCGCGATCTCAATGTCCTTGTTGCCCAGACTGGCGCAGCCTTGGATGAACGCGCGCAGGCACATTATGTACTCGCGTGCTGGAGCGGCGCCCATCAACGCTATCAGAAGGCTCTGGAGCATCTGGATCAGGTCGAACAGCTACAACCAGCCTGCGGGCGCTCTATGCAGCACCGTCTGTTGAAGGCACAGTTTCTATGTCTCGCCGGCCGCGGTCTTGTAGCACGCCGGGTACTAGAAGAGGGCCACAGGAGCGGTCACTTCGAGGCTTCACGGGAACTACTGCTCGCCAGCACGTGGAGTTCTGCCAGCCTAGGTTCAAACGAGCTTGCTGATGCCAACCGCGCACTTCTTCATCTCAATGCGATATTCAGCCGCTTCGGTCTTTGTGAGATCACGTCAATCGATCCAGAGCAGCCTCTCTCCATCGATAATCTTACTGGCCGGAACAGCAAGTCAGTTTCTGCGCCCGACTGCTGTGTGACGGTCATAGTACCTTCCTTCAACGCTGCCGGCACGATCGATACCGCTTTACGAGGACTAGCTGAACAATCTTGGGAGTCCATCCAAGTCATCGTAGTCGATGATTGCAGTTCAGATGGAACCTGCGCCCGTGTCGAGGCCTTCTGCGAAAAGGATAGCCGCTTTGCATTGGTGCGAAAGCTCGAAAACTCCGGCAGCTACGAGTCCCGGAACCTGGCACTTGAGCTCGTTGATACTCCCTTCGTTACGGTGCATGACGCCGATGACTGGTCCCACCCGCAGAAGATACAGCGGCAGGTAGAAGCTCTGATCGCTTCTAACGCTCCGTACAACTACAGTATGATCGCAAGAGCCACAGCGGACCTGATGTTCCTGTACGAGGGAAAGCCAAAACACCGGCTGGTCGGCCCCAATCACTCAGCCGGAATGTTTCGAACAGCGGATGTTCGGGCAGCTGGCGGGTGGGACAAGGTGCGTATCTCGGGAGATACAGAGTTGTTCTGGAGGCTTGAGAGGCTCCGGGGTAAAACCAAAGAACATAGCCGTCAACGCCGAATCCTGAACGAGTGCCCGCTATCATTTGCACGCGTGTCCCCCCATTCGCTCACCCAAGTCGGTCCCACACATGCGCTTACGATGTTCCACGGTGTGCGTCGGGAATACCGAGAGGCAGCAGCCTACTGGCACTCTCAACTGAATGACGGCATCTCTGGAGCCGCGCCGTTCTTCCCAGCACCACATCTGATCCGCTCTTTCCGCACCACCAATAAACGACATGATCTATTGGTCATAGCGGACTTTGCCAGCAGCTCATGGTGTACACAATCTGCACTTAGGAGGGCTTTAGGCGCTGCTGAGAGCGGCTTCAGTACCGCCATACTGGATTACCGACACTATCCACTGTATTCAGCCGAGCCCCTTCCCGCGGCAGTGAGACAGTTGGCAAGTAAGGCCTCAATTCGGATCGTAGCTCCGGGAGAAAGTGTTCATACGGATGTTGCTGTGGTGGAGGAAGCAGGCCTTCTGCATCACAAGTTGGACCGATTCCCGGACGTGGACGCGGCGCGCTACCTTATACTAGTCAACGTTTTTCCGCCAGATAACACGGCTGAGCGTTCGATGGACGCGCTTCCTCAAGCATTGTGCGAGAACGCGAACAGCTACTTCGGCCCATCGGTTTGTTGGGTAGCGGGTTCAAACGTAACGGCCGAACAAATTGGCGAGCACTTGCCGCTCGAGGCTCCGCTGTCCGTCATCTGGCCAGTAATGAACGCCGTGTCCTTGCTCGAAGCTCGAGCGCCAAATTCGTCAGCTCCCGTTCTGGCCTACTGCCGCACTGAGACTTTCGCCTGTAAAGAGGCTCGGAGTCAGTCAGCGCCTCGGCCCAAACATGGACGTCGTTTTAGGCTGAAAACTGCAGATGCCGGTAGTGCTTTCAGCACCTGGCTGTCGAGCTTCCCGCCGGTAAGCAAGGAGCAAGATGCTTCCCCCGAATTACTGCGCTTCTTCTCCAGGGTCGACTGTTTCGCACATTTTCCACATTCTAGGTCCAAAGATCCGTTCGGTTTCGAAGCTGCACTCGCGATGTCCTACGGTGTCCCGGTGATTGTTCCGTCAGATCTTCGGGTGAATTTTGGGTCTGCCGCTATGTACTACGATGAGCCGGATACGATCACTGACATTGCGGAAAAGCTTTGTCGCAGCCCTGACCTTTGGCAGGAGCAGAGAGCTCGGGGGCTGGAGTTTGTAAACTCTCACTTGAGGTTCGAAAAGTTCAGCCAGCTGCTAAGTCTTGGAACACCCAAGACTGATGTTGTTAAGGAAGAGCATTGAAAGCGCACCTTAGGAATTATCTAGCGTCCATCCTGTGGCTGACCTCAACAATCGCAACAGTGTCGAGGCGTCAGCTTGGCGCCTTTGTGTCTGCTACCGTACTCATGGGCTTTTTGCGAGTTGCTCAGTTCTTGGTTTCGGTGCTGCCACTCAAGGTGCTTCTGCTCGCCAGTCACGAAGGTGTGCCCAGCTATACGCCGTTCATTTCTCCAGAGACTAAGCCTAGCTGGATCCTTGGTCTCGCGCTCGCAACTATCGTCGCGTATATACTGGTTCAGTTCCTGGACTCTTTCACGACCCGAATCTGCGATCGAGCGAGCACGCTGCTTGTCTCGGAGGCTGCGACCTTGAGTATTGTTCCGAACCAGCAGGAGAAGGCGAGGGGCATCTTTTCAGATCTTGCCTCGATAGTAGCTGATGCGGCATTCTGGGTTGCCGGAATGGTGCTCTACCTTGTGATCGCGCCAACGACCTTTGCTGTGTACTTCGCTTTGGCAAGCATCTCACTGCTTTTAGGGCTAGCGGTAGCGGGTTCTGAGGGGCGGTGGCACCTACGAGGCGTTCATCTCCTCCTGTCTGAGAAGACAAACACCTATCTGAATGCAAACAGTGCGGTCATATTCTTCGTTTGCTTCTTGGTGATTTTGTTCCCCTACTTGGTGGGAACCCCAGAGAATATGTTGATTGGGTTGATCTCAATCATGTTATTGCGCCGAACTCTCAGTGCTGCCTTCGACGCTACTAAAGGCGCTTTGAAGTCAATTCGAAACCGCCCCCTTGTTGACGCTCTGATGTTCCGGGACCGTCAGCTGGTTCAGCAAGGTTCGCCTGAACAGAGCAAGTTCATGAAACAGTTTGGAGTGTCGCAAAGAAATTCGCTCGTAATAGACATGCTTGCTTCGGCGGCGATAGAAACTCCGCCGGAGCAGGTGAGTTGGTCGGATAGTCCCATTCCCGGAATCTCCATATTCGACGTTGCTTGCTCAGATGGAACTCACTACCAGCTTCAGGTATTCCAACCAAACAAGACATCTCACCTGGTGAACGAGGGCGTACTCTTCACTATGGTGGAGCGCATCGCCATTGGTGCGCCGGAGTGCATCGCTCAGAGGGAGTACGAGGGCTATTCATGCCAGCTTCTCACTGCGGGAGAAGGGCGGCAGTTGTCTCACAAAGACTGGTTGCAGATGCGCACCCCCGCTCTGCTTAGGACGGCCTGTGTTATTCCGCCTGAGGGCTTGGTTGATGCGTATCGCAGCAATCACCGCCTTGCCTTTGAGAGGTTGACACCTGAATTGGTTAAAAAAGCGAGGTTTGCAGCCCGCGACCATCGTGAAAGGCAGACCCTCAAGCTGTTTCTGAACTCTCTTGAGGAAGTTCGGAGCTGCGTGGGCAAGTTGCCTCTTGCGATCTCCTCGCCTCATTTTGGACCGGCGTATACGATGCGGAACGGCGGAGCCTTCCCCCTGCTGATGTTTTGGGGCCAGTGGTCACTAGTGCCTATTGGGGCCGGAGCAGCAGCAGTTCTCCCATCAGAGGATGTCCAGGCATTTCTGACCCAAGCGCGACGTAGTCGGACTGATATAGATGAGGCAGTTACTCCGGAAGATCTGATCCTCGCTGCTAAGACTGACAAGCTTGTTTCGCAACTTGAGCGCGGTTCCCTTAGGGCTGCGCTGGACACAATCGGAAGTATGCTCGGGCTCTCAGGCGGAACTCGTGTCGATAATGGCCACGATCCTTCCACCGAGGAAACGAATGAGGGTCGCGAAGACAGTCCAAGCGTTGTTGAAAGCGCACTGTGAAAGTTTGGGTTGTCAGGGATCTGGAGCCGCTCCCGCTGAACAGCGGGGACCGCCGCCTCATGCGGGCCGGGATGCTTTCTCACGCACTTGCCGATGCAGGCCACGAAACAGTCTGGATATCATCCAGTTTCGACCATTATCGTAAGGAGAACCGCCTCGATATTGTGGGAGAGACACAAGTCCGCGCCAATCTGCGTTTGTCCGTTCTTCGCGGGCTTGGGTATCGGCGGAATGTCTCGCTGGCCCGGGTTTGGCACAATCGAAGCTTTGCGCGCGACTTGCTGAAGTTGGGGCAATCCGCCAAGATTCGCCCTGACTTGATCGTCACGGATATACCCACGACGGAAGCTGCGCAGGTTGCGGTTTCGCTTGCGCAAGAGTGGTCCGTACCTTCGGTTGTTTCTATTCGCGACCTCTGGCCCGACTTCTTTTCGGATCACTTGCCAGCAATTATTCGTCCGCTAGCCGGACCCGGCCTGGCAGTGCTGCGAAAGCAAGCTCAGGAAGCCTGTCGCGGGGCCACCGCAATCATTGGCATCTCGGCCAGCTATCTCGATTGGGGACTTAAGCTGGCAGGGCGGCCCGCCGGGGCACACGATCAGGTGTTTCCTTTGGGCTACTCTCCCAAGCGGCTGAGCTTGGCGACTGCACGTAAGAGGTGCATCGAACTTGGTCTGCCTGAAAACCAGCCAATTGTCTCGCTTGTTGCGTCCTGGGGAGCTACCTACCACGTCGAGCTGTTGCCGGAGCTTGCCAAGCGTTCGCCCGACTTGCACTTCGCCGTTGCTGGCGAGATCACACGGCCAGCGCAGGTCGCGGAGGAGCTTGCCCGTCTGCCAAACGTAACGCTCACCGGCTGGATAGATGCCACTGACATCGCTGCTCTCCTTTCCGTAAGCCGTATCGGTGTGCTGCCTTACCGCCAAGACTCGCCGCAAGGACTTCCCAACAAGGTCTTCGAGTATATGGCTTACGGCACGTATCAGGTGGCAACTCTAGGCGGGGACATTGAAAACTTCTACAAGGAAACGAACTGTGGATTGTCGACCAAGGGATCATCACCGGCTGAACTAGCTGGTTTGCTGGAAAAACTGGTCATGGATCCACGCATTGAGGCGGAGCGGCAGGCGCGCATCGATTTGTTTGAAGGGCGGTACAGTGCATCTGCCCTATATGGTGAAATGGTCAGGTATTTGACAGATCTGGTTGAGCGCTGATGTCCGGCAGAGCTGGACTTCGTCCCACCATAGCCGTGATCATTCCCACCCGGGATCGACCTGAAACGCTTCCCAAGGCACTCATGAGCTTGGCGCATCAGGAGGATCTGCCCGACGAAGTTGTTGTGATAGACGATGGTTCAACGAACCCCGTCTCTGAAGAACTATTTGACCGCGTGGCGCCCTCGGTCGCTACCCGCCTTATCAGGAATGAAAAAGGTTCTGGCGCAAATGCGGCCCGGAATCTGGGTGCCATGCAATCTCGAGCGGATTTCATCGCTTTTCTCGATGACGATGATGAGTTTGCTCCCGACAAGATCCGTCGGGTACGTGAAGCTATCGTTAGGTGCGAATGCGACATCGTTCACCATGGCGCTGAGATTATCTATGTCAATGAGGGCATCTCGTATCGCTCCAGGGTCCGAAACGGTTTTGGCTTTTCAGATTTGCTGGTTGCCAATCTGGTGGGCGGCACTTCTTCTGTTTGTGTGAGGAGAGAGTTTCTCCTCCAGTTGGGCGGCTTTGATCCTGACTTGCCGGCGCTCCAGGACTGGGACCTTTGGCTGCGGGCGGCGAAGCATGGCGCTCGGTTTCACGCAATCGACGCAGCTCTGACCAGATATCACTACAGAACCGGCAGGCCCGCCATCTCCATGTCGATCAACAAAGCGCGTCAAGCGCTCAAGATCATCGACCAAAAGTTCAGCGGAGACTTGGCGAAGCTCAGCGAGCAGGAAAAACGTCGTCGTCAGAGAACTGACGCGATCCGCATCGCGCATCGCTATGCCTTGATTGGTCAACGCGTCGCGTCTGCCTCCCACTTGCTGCGTGGCGCCTTCATTGCGCGTAGCCCGTCTTTGCTGGGCGCCGCCGCAGTATCTCTTTTAGGACTGAAATTCTTGGCGATAGCCCGGAACTGGTCTAGCAGCGGTGGCTCGCAGCGGACTGACAGTCGGGGCAAGTGATGCGGCCAGGACGCTCCCGGCGCCGGCTCGAGCCGGTCTATCCGATACGAGACCTCTCCTATGTCACGTCCATGGGCGGCCGAACTCGCCGCCACAAGTTCTTGCGTGAGCTCCGCACTTTCTTGTGGCCGGTCACGGTTCTCATCGTGGTGCAGGGGCTGCTGTACGCACTGATTATCACGCGCCCGGGTCGTACCGACTGGCAAAACATCTCGGCTGCGATCGCCGCGCTTGCATGTGTACCGATCCTCTCCGCTGCAGTGCTTACCGCTTTCCGCCGGCATGAGGCACCGATCGTGGTCTCTTCAATCATCAGCGTCGCATTCTTTAGCATGGCGGTGAGTGTACTCTCGGCGCTTCGTATCCCCGTCAGTTACCAAGCGTTTGCAGCCTGCCTGCCGACAACGATTGTACTTACCGCCTATGCGAACCTGCGCTTTCATAGAGAACTGGACGACAGCATCGCGCTGATCCCTTTCTCACGCGCGGAGGAGGTATCTTCGGAGATTGGAGGCGCGCCCATTCTGTCGGGTGCCGATGCCGATCTGCGAGGAATTGAAATCCTGCTGATCGATCCACTTGAACATCACAGCCAGGAATGGTCGGGGCTGCTGTCCGCCTGCTATCTGGGCGGTATCGAGGTGATGCCCTGGATGCGCTATCTGGAGCTTAAGCGGGGACGCCTGGACATCGACAGTTTCGACACCTCTCACCTTTCCTATAGTCCAAGCCAGTTGTTGTATGCTCGGGCGAAGCGGCTGTTCGATCTGGTCGGAGTGATGCTGTTCTTACCCCTCATTGTGCCTATCGCCGCGATGGTCGGTTTTTACATTTTCCTGCGCGATGGCTCGCCGGTTATTTTCGTGCAGATCAGGCGCGGCTATGGCGGCCGGCGCTTCCGAATGTACAAGTTCAGAACCATGTACAAGGGAGCCGGGGGCGGCTCGACTGGTATTGGGGACAAGCGGATTATCCCCGGCTGCACTATGATCCGCAAATTCCGGCTGGATGAGATACCTCAAATCGTCAACATCCTTAAGGGCGATATGAGCCTCATTGGTCCCCGACCCGTGGCAGAGTACATCTCCCGAGCCAGCGAAGCGGTTGAGCCCAAATATGCGCTACGCTCGCTTGTTCTGCCCGGCATTACGGGCTGGGCGCAGGTCACGTCAGGTTACGCAGGAAACACACGTGAGGAGCTCGAGAAACTCTCTTACGACCTGTACTACATCAAGCACCTGTCCTTGGATTTGGACCTGCTGGTCCTATTCAAGACAGTAAGAACCGTTCTGTTTGGGTCGGGAGCCCGGTAGCTTCGGTTGAAGTGCCAAGCAGGTGTCAGCGGGGTCGGCCCGGAGCGCCGATAGTACGAGTTCGCCGTTTGCGGTACTCAGGTGGGAGTACCATCCAGGTGTTCAAGGACATGCACGGCAAAGGCGCTTATCAAACATTTGCCGGATCGATGGGCCGAGGAGCTGCTCAAGAGGTGACTGGGCGGCGCCGAGCCGCTCCGGCGCCGGGGGAGGCATGCTCGGTGCCCCCGAGCCGTGGTGGAGAACGCCCCCACATTGACCGGGCTCGTCTGTCCGCACTCGCCCCCAAAAAGTGTGCGGAGCGGGAAATAACTGTCGCGCGGACCTGTACTGGAGCGGGCGGCAAGCTCCTAGGGACGCAAAAGCGGGAAGGGGGCCGCGAGGCCCCCCTTGAGTGTCAATCGTCTTCAGACTCGTCCTCGTCGTCTTCCTCTTCAGACTCATCCTGGTCGTCCTCGTCCTCGTCTTCGTCTTCGTCCTCGTCTTCATTCTCGTCGTCGCTGTCCGAAGAGTCTTCCCGAGCCTCTTTCTCACTTTCGCGAGCCTCCTCGCGGGCCTCCTTGTCAGCTTCTCTTGCTTGCTCGGCTGCCTCTCGCGCATCTTCCCGAGCATCTCGCTCGCTCTCCCGGCTTTCCTCACGCGCTTCTTGCTCGGTTTCACGAACTTGCTCGCGGGCCTCCCGCTCGGCCTCGCGCGCATCCTGGCGAGCGTCCTTCTCCGCCTCCGACATACCGTCGTCTTCGTCTTCGTCGTCTTCGTCGCTATCTTCAAATTGGTAGGTGTGCCCGCTGGATGAACAGGTCACGCTGCCGATGGCTCTGGCTCCATCCTGAAAATCCAGAGCCACGTTGAGGGTACTGTTGTCGGGCTGACTTGAACAAAATTCAGAGAGTTGGCCGCTGGAGAGGGTCTGTGCGGCCGCCGCACTGCCCATCAGCAGAAAGGAAAAGGCAGAAAGGGTGGAGAGAGTCTTGAACATGGTCGGCTCCAGGAGAGTGTCTCGCTAATTAATGCCGCGTAGGAATTTAAAAAGCGTGCATGCTTGCGCTAAGATTTTCAGCAAGGTGATCAACGACCGGAAAATCGCTGGAGCCAGGTGATTGCCACAACGCTTGCGAAAGCGCAGTGCAGCAACAGGAACAGCGGGCAAGGGTACCCGGTCAAGGCGCCACGGTATGCCCGAACTGGCGGAGATCCCGGCATACCCCTTGGGGGAGGGCAATACTTGTCCCCCAGACGACAATCACCGGGTGAGGAGGCTTTACCTTGCCAGGCTGCCATTCAAGCCGAGGTTGAGGGCCCTGGAGGCACCGGTGGATCGGCCTAAGCTGAACGATCGCAAATAACGGGACGGCGGGTTGCAGCGCTTCATCAAGAGCGTTTATCGCCGATAGTAGTCCACCCCGGCGAGCTGGTGTACTATCGGATCCAACGTCGTCGCAACGCGGGCGAGGGCGGCGTTTGGCATTGCGCACCGGCAGTTCACAAGTTCACCACCTGGTACTTGCCATGCGGCTTCCTCGGCTGGGGAAATGCCATCATCGTGGAGGAGTGCCAAAAGGGAACGATAGGATAGTCCTGCTCCCGGCCGTGCTGGAGACATGGACGCAGATGGGTAGACGACCGTGCGGTCCCGAAAACCAAACAGAACTCCTCCGGTACAGAACTGGCAGCAACCGGTCGCCGCCACGTTTGGTCGGTGTCGCTATCCGCCCAGCACATTCGACTTTCGGAAGGAGCTCTGACCAGCTCATCAATGTCGGCGCTGACCAAGGAGTGCGTTTGCATAGGGTAGTTGCGGAAAAATGGACCCGGCGCATAGCGGCTGTAGACGTGGACAAGCGTTCCTCAGAGCTTGGCACGTAGCGTAATTCCGATGTCGTGGCTCTCGAACTCGTAGAAGACGTTGTCAGACCACTGCCGGGTGTACTTATAGTACGGGGAAGGCATGAACGGGCCCATTGTGATCGCACGATGGCTTAGATCCACTTTCACCGAAAAGTAGGTATCCGTCTGGTCTGGCCCGAAGGAAAGCGGCGGGGCTTCGGAGTGGAACCTTCGCCCCAACTCCGCTTCTGTTCCGATAAGAAGCCCGCTGACCATGCTGTGGTCAATGCGCGCCAAGATGGCGGTATCCACGGTTTGGTGTCGTTGAACCTTCGTGACGTCGAGGTCCACGCGGCCGCGTAGCGTGATCAGGTTGGCAGGGTTCAACAGCCACGAGACGGCCAAGGTGTTATCTAGTCGCAGACCGTCGAGATAGTCGCGCTCCTGGTAATCCAAGTAGTAGACAGAGCTGCTCAGGCCCAGGCTCACAGCGTCGGTGACCGCGGCAGACACCACCCCACGGGTTCCAACTGACGTGTAGTCCAACGCTCTGCCCCGGAATGCCGCCGAAGCAAAGGGGGTAGCCAGGAACTTCGTGTTGTCGAGCTGGCCGAACGAGACCGGCAGTTCCGCTGTCAATCTGGGATTGAGCAGGCCGTCTACGGTCAAGTACTCAGCGTCCACCTTGAAACCACCGGCTAGGGTGACGGAGTTCGAGCGGTAGAGAGTCTTGGACCAACCTATGCCACCGCGCAAAATCGCTCCGGCGTGGCCGCGGGAGCTATCGGTTATCGGCAAGCCGTGCAGGTCCGTGGCGCTTGTCTGCCGGTCAGCGTTGGTGGAGGGAGCTACATCGAAGTAAATATCGGTTACCAAACCGTCTTCCCCTTCGAGGTTCCGCTTCAGCTGCTGCACGACCTGCCGTTGAGGGCCCTCGGGCATGACAGCAAGAAGCTGATCAAGCTTGTGCGATGCTGATCCTTCGTCGCCGAGACTTGAATAGCAGACATAGGCGAGCTCGTAGGCGGGCACGAAGTTCGGTTTGGAGACGGTAAGTGCATCCAGAATGGCCACCGCTGAGACGCACTGACCTTCATTGATCGCACGAGTGGCAGCCACGTATGCTGCGAAGAAATCGCCATGCCCTTCACTCTGGTCAAGGTGACGCGCGAGTTCCTCTGCGTCTCCCCAGTTTTGTCCTTCGATCAGGGTTTGCAGATCGCTGAAGGTGGCCGAATACGAAGGCGTGACAAAGTAGAGGCTGACCAAAGAGGCCGAGACGATCAGTGCGGTCTTCAACAAGCGCATCGTGCATCCGAGAAGGAAGTCAGTGACGGAGAGTGCAGGCGCCGCACGGCGCCTGCACACAACGACCTAGTTCTGTTTGCCAGAAAGAATGGCGGTATAGTTGGCACCGGTTGATGCGCCGGCGATTTCCTCGGCGCGGGGCCCGTAGAAGCCGCCGATCAGCTTGCTAGATCCGGCTCCGCTCACGTTCATGGTGCCGTGGAACTGGCTGCCCTGGATGGCTGCACCTGCCGAACCGACGACCGCTTTATCGGCGTCAACGAGCTCGAAGTTCACATCACCAGCATTGAAGTCGGCGATGGCGCTGAAGGCCCCGGCGTCTGCGCCATAGTCCTTGTCTGCCAGCATCCAAACGCCTTCATAGGCAATCTCCTGGTTTGGAATGCCAGCGGCAGGGGTCTGCAGGCCGGTAACGGAGACCGCATAGCCATCAGCCGTCGTTCCGTTGTTCCGAACGTTTTTGGTGAGCACCGTAAGACTGTTGTACTGGCCACTAAGCATCGCGGCCGCATCACCTGAAGGAATGCCGTTGCTGTCGAAATCTCCATAGACACGGCCGGTGATACCCGGCGCCAATTCCTGGCTGCCCGCCGCGTCAAGAACATAGGTTTCGCCGGCCACCTGTAGAGTGAGCGCGTCGGCGTGGCGAGTTACGCGCGTGGTGGCGAACTTGCCGTCGGAGGAGTCAACTCCGTATCCTTCAAGACCGTCTGCCTCAGCTGACTTAAGGGTGGTGCTTCCGGCATAAGTCGGAGAGTATGCGGATAGAGCTGCGCTTGCCGACAGGCCCCCCACAGTGCTGGGGCCGCTGCCGCCAGCGTCTCCACCACCCGTCGAGGAGCATCCCGCCAAAAAAGCGGATGCCGCGAACGTCGCCAAAACAAAATGAACTTTGTGCATTGCCTTTATGCCGGAGCCGATCCGGCTCTCCAATGTTGTCTTTTGAACAGCCATTATTCATAGATAAGGCCGCGCAATGAAGTAACACCTCCTTAACTGGCACCTCAACCACTATAAGTGCATTGCGGTAGGCAACTCTGCGCCAGCGTTTAGGCCGCATTAATATCTTCGCCGCGCGTCTTCGTGGTTAACTGGGTCTAACTCTGGTGAAATGGCTCGACGTTATTTCCCATTGGCGCAATGAGGGCAGCACGTTTGCTCCCTGATTGGCCCCTCGTATGCCGCAACTTCAATCGCGGCTGGTAGTGGGCTGGTGGCGCGGTGAATTGCTTTCAGGGATGTGGCAGGCCGGGGGGAGAGGGACCTCGTCAGCGGAACCGAAAGCGCACCAGCAACGGCTGGTAACCGCCGGTTGAGCGGCCATTGCCAAAAGCCGCGTCAGTCGGGCTGTGCCAAGCACGTCCAAGAACTCATAATCTCAGACATTCCCCGGCAAGGCGGCCGTTGTCCGAAGATTGCCGTTGCCGATCATGTGCCCCGCACCCGCGCATCTGCACAGCCCTTCAGTGCGCGGCAATGTCAGTGGAGCGCGGGCACCGGTTCTGCCCACGGGGTTGAACGGGGCAGGAGAACAGCATCGGCTCCGTTCCTCGATTGATTTGCAGCAGGTGCATATCGCGCTTCGTCCCCGGCAGCTCCCCCAAGATGCCCGAAACCAGTCGAGGGGCACCAGGCCGGCTAGGTGCCGAGCGCGGCACCAGCCCCAAACAAAAGTGATTACGCGTTGCCCAGCCAATGATGGCCAGCCGTTTCAGCTTATGAGAAACCCACTGCCGGGGCGAATTGATTCTGGTGCGGCGTGGGTGCGTTCATGCCGGCCATTGCGGATGTGTGGCCCAGGACTTGACCTCGAAATTTTCCAAGATCTTCGCGGCTCTTGCGTTGCCGCTCCTGCTCGCGGCCTGCTCGGGGGGCTCGTCTTCGTCGAGCGGGGATGGCTCGCCGCCAAGCGCGGATGCCCCGCCCCCGAGCACCGATGCCCCGCCGCCAAACGCGGATGCCCCGCCCCCGAGCACGGACTCTGCCTTGTCGGCTCCGCACACGCCCCCCTCCATCGTTTTTTCGCCGCAGCCCCGCCAGAGCTGGGCTGGCGCGCAGGTGACGTTCGATCCGGCCCGGGCTGCAAGCTTTGCCGTTTCCAGCGAGTTCCTGGCCAGCGATGCCAGCTGCGCGACGGTTGGCTGTGGTGTTTCGCCCAGCGGCACGCAGTCAAAACCATTCGAACTGCACAATCTGCACTGGGCGCATTCGGCCGGCCTGACCGGCGCTGGAAAAGTGGTGGCCATCGTCGATGACGGCTTCCGACTGACCCATCGTGAATTCGCTGGCAAGACGATCAGCCAGACCGGAACCCTGCCAGTTGCAGGACACGGCACGCTCGTTGCCTCCCTCGTCGCGGGCAGCAAGGACGGCTTGGGCATGCACGGAGTGGCGCCAGGCGCTGATCTGCACCTGACCTCCTTCCAGCCCTCGGGTACAGGGTCCAGCCTGCCCAACATCACCACCGGGACGCTCGCCGCCGCCAGCCTTGGGGCAGTGGTCCAGAACAATTCCTGGGGCTTCGACTTAGAGGCCGAGCGCCTCCAGACTTATCTGTCGAGCAATCCCGGCGCTTCTGTCGCCCAGGGCATGAATGCCATTGCGGGTCATGGAACGGCCAATTGGCAAAGCTATATCGAGGCGCTCGACAGCTTCCAGAACTCGGGCGTAGTGGTCTGGGCACTGTCGAACACAAACGAATATACGTCTGGCGACATCATGGGTGCGCTGCCCGCTTTCGAGCATCGCCTCGCTGAAGCCTGGATCACCGCGGCCAATGGGTATTTTGAGGTCGACGGCAATGGCGCTATCACCCGAGCTGTTCGCCTGTCGGCAGCCTGCGGCATGGCCGCGCATTTCTGCATAGCCGGCGACGGCATCACCCGCGGCGCCTGGCACACCGGCGACACTGATTATCGGAGCGGCCTTGGCACATCCTTCGTGGCTCCCCAGGTATCCGGCGCCGTGGCGCTGCTGGCGGAAGCCTTCCCCGACATGACCCCCTCGGAATGGGCGCAGCGCCTCTTGGCCAGCGCCGACAATAGCTGGTTTGCCAGCCAGAGTGTGCCCATTGCCGGCATCGTGGATTATGGCAATGGTGTCAGTCATGCCTTTTCGACCGAATGGGGGCACGGGGTGATGGACATCAAGGCTGCGCTCAGCCCCATCGGCACTGTCTCGGTCTTGAGCGGTACGAGTGTCACGACAGCCGAGCGCCACGGCCTGGCCGAGAGCAGGATGGTTTCTCCGCCGAGCTTCGGCGACGGTTTGCAGGCTGCTCTGGCGCCGCAGCAGATGGCGGTGTTCGATGCCCTCAACCGCGCCTATTCCGTTTCGCCGGTGTCGGCTGTGTCGGCGGCGCCCGTAGCCTTTATGCCCCGCCTGCCGGGGCAAGCACGTCTCGAGCAAGCGCGAAATGGTCTGGCTCTGATGCACACCGATGACCTTGGGGGTGCACTGGGCCGCCTGTCTGGCCCTGGTGGGGATGGATCGGTTCTGTCCATGGCCGGCGAGACCGTGATCGTGGCCTCCTCCGCTCCGGTAGGCTCGGTGGCGGAACTGACCGCCTATGGTTTTGCGGCAGAGCACAGGGCGGTGGAGAATGGCAGCTTGACCGGAGCGGGCATGAGCCTGAGTCTGCCGCTTGCCAGCGGCAGTGTGTACGTTGGGGCTCGGCTGGCCAATGAGCGTGGGGGCGTGATGGGCCTTCGCGGTGGCTCCGCCTTTGACGTCGGGTCGGGCAGTACGGTTGGCGCCGTGAACATGGGCTTCGAGCAAGAGCTTGGGAACGGCCTTGGTTTTTTCGGTGGACTTGAACTCGGCGCCGCTTCGCGCCACGGCGGTGCCGATGGTCTGATTTCGGACCTTTCCAACCTTACCTTTTCCGGCATGGAGTTTGGCGCCAGCCTGAGCAATGCGCTTTTTGCGGGCGATCGCCTGACGCTGTTGCTCTCTCAGCCGCTGCGCATCGAAACGGGTACGCTGGAGTTGACCCGTCCAGTGGGCCGGGCGGCAGATGGCAGCATTTTGATCGAAACCAGCACGGCGGATCTTAAATCGTCTGGTCGCCAGCTTGACTTGGGCCTCAACTACCAAGCGCCATTGGGGGACGCGGCCAGCGTCGGGGTTGCGCTAAAGCATTCGGTAAATGCGGGGCACGTGGCCGGGCAGAGCGGATCGGGAGTGCTGCTGGGGTTTCAACAGCGTTTCTAGGTACCCGCTACTGCTGCCAAGATTAACGCCATGCACCGGCTCCTGACGGGAGCGCTGGGCGTCATCGCCTACTTCTGGGAGCCAGCGCCCTCTTGGCTTGAAATCAGGCGAATACTGGCAAGCCGCATCTGAAAAGGCTCGGGAGCTGGCACGCGGACGAACTGACCCGGGCACCTAGTAGTGAACCGATCCCGATCTGCTGAGCGGCTGCGTCTGCTAGAACTCGACACTAAGGATACTGGCAATCTCGGCTACCAAGCCCATTCCCCCCAAGGTGAGGGAGAGTTGGCGCAGTCGCGCATCATCGGCGTCCCCGACCTTCTTAATCAGCCCCATGCCCGGCTTACCAGGAAGCCCGTCTGCCAACTGGTTGCACTGCCGGAAAATCGTCGGCAACGGTAGATCCAACTCCTCCCCCAAAGCAGTTGCGGTAATGCGTTCAGCTCGGTGATGCCGGGCGATCGAGAGGAACGTCGCAAAGGCGCCCAGAGTCATGCTCGGATAGCGCCGGCGCGCATGCTCAACGGCGTAGACGAAGCGCTCGAATGGGGTGTCCGGCAATCCTGTGGAGAGGAATATCTCTCGGTGTTGCGCCATGTTTACCCTTTCTCAAGCTCGAGCGGGACCTCTGCTTGCTCTCCATAGCCAGAGGAGTTTATCAATTAGATAGTATCCAATCGGTGAACAGACAAAGTGCCTGCCGAAAGTTACAAGGACGACCATGGGAACCCCTGAAAACGACGCGGCCGATGCAGAAATGGAGTTCGGGGAGGGGCAACGCGGTACCTTGTTCCCCAAGCTGGTGCTCTGTATCTCAAGGTCCGCAGCATACCACAGCGAGGATGGGGAGTACGATTCCGACAGCCCCGTGACTGAACGGGTCCACAGTTACCTGGTTTCCAATTTCAGCAAGCATTTCGATAGTTTGGTTCTGGAATTGGAACTGCTCGGTTTCGAGGTGTTCAGCGAGTTCTATGTCGATAAGCTCTGGGATGAGGACTACGAGCTATCGGTCAGCCACACCGAGCTGGACGAGGTCTCGAGCCTGGTGGCAGCATTTCACGAGGCCGCTGACGAGATCTTGAATGCGCTCCCAGACCACGTTTGAATAGTCCTGCAAGCGGCATCGAACGCGCTATAAGGCTGCCCTCTTATTAGCCATCGTTGCGGCGGGTCTGAGCAGCCTTAGCGGCGGCTCCCCGCCTGCGCTAATCTATGATCGTGCATGCTCAGGCGGGTGAGCCGTGCCGCAATTGCGATTATCGCACCTCGCCGGCGAAACACCGTTGTCGATGATCGTGGTTGTTGACAACCCGTCGGCCAAGAGGCCATTGCCTTTGCTATCGAGCATCCCACCGCAGCCGCGATGCCTTATTTCGGACAAAATCCGCCCTGCCGCAACTAGTTTGCGACTTTCAGCCGCCCGGGAAATAGCTGCTGTTGCTGCGGCAGCTTGAGAGTGCTGAATTGGTTTGTTTCTACCTAAAGCTTTAGAGGTCCTTTAGTATTCGAGCCTTCATACTAGCGGGAGCACCAAAGCTGGTGTGCACGCGGGAGCTGCAGAATGCAGGTGGTAGGTAGAGTATTGGGTGCTTTGTTGGCGCTTGCCACGGTGAGCGCTGCGATGGCAGACGACTGGACCGTTACCCGTCTGCGGGGGGGCGTATTCGTCCTGAACAATGGCCAGTGGGAGCAGCTAGAGCGTGGCAGCGTCGTCTCGGACGATCGGGTCATCAAGAGCGCGCCAAACAGCCGAGCAACCTTCGTCCGCGCTTTAGAAACCGTCGAGCTGGGTCCCGACACCACTGCTCAGATTGCAGACACCAGTGGCTTCACGACAGTCTACAACCATGCCGGCACTGTCGGGGTAGATGCCGAGGCAAAAAACGTCCAGCACTTCGCTGTCCAGACTCCTCATCTGGCTGCAGTGGTCAAGGGAACAGCCTTCGCCGTTCAAGCTGGAGCATCGCAATCCACCGTGGCAGTGACACGCGGAACGGTTGAGGTCAACGATTCCGGACATGGAGGCTCCGTCAGCCTGGGCGCTGGGCAGGAGGTATCATCAAGTAACGAGAGGCCTATCAGCGCTGCGGTGGTCGTACCCGTATCCGGTACGGTTTCAGCTCCACCACCGCCGGTAGTGCGGCCGCCGCCGGCGCCAGTCGAAACGCCGGTCTATGTTCCTGGAGTGTCCGAACCACCAGTGACGCAAACGGCAAACAGCTCGTTGAGCGACGCCGATGGCGGCGACGATGGCGAAAGTCCCAATAATTCTGGCAGGAACAGCAACGTCGGCGATAGCGGCAATGGAAACGGCAACGGTGGGGGGACAGGGAACGGGAATGGTGGCGGCAAGCCCAATGAGCCTGGGAAGCCTGAGCAGCCCAACAAGCCGGAGCGGCCCGACAAGCCCGAGCGGCCCGACAAGCCCGAGCCGCCGAACAAGCCCGACAAGGACGATAAGCCTCCGAAGGACGATAAGCCTCCGAAGGATGACAAGCCCGATACGGACGACGACCGCGAGGAGGACGAGGGCGATGAAAACGAAGAAGACAAAGACGATGAAGACGATGAAGACGATGAGGACTAGGTTCGCAGCGGATCAGTAGGTCTCCCGCAAGAACCGAACCAGCGGCTGACGATCAAGGACGCTGCATACTGACTCTAAAGCATCATTGCGGTGGCCCCGACCTCCAACGGGATCGGGGCCTTCTTTCTTTCCGGTTCCACAACACCTTTCTAATCGGCAGTTTTACACTCCGTTCATCTGACGTGGAACTGAGCAGAAAATACAGGAAGTACAAGCCGTAGATCGCCATAGGCGATAGGCGGAGGTGACCGATCAATCAAGAGAGCTCCCGAGATGAACGGGCTGAGCATGCGAGTGAGTGTCTAGCGCCCATGGTCGACTTCAATCTATTGGCGGCAGAATTTCACTGGAGCGAACGGAGAACCGTCGGCAACAGCTGGTGAGCAGGTTCAAGCATTCTGCTATAGCGAATGATGCTGAGCTTGATCACCACCGTCCGCTGCCATCAGGCCAACAGCATGCCACGAGCATTCTGATCGGATTGCGGCAACCGGCTCGGTGAAAAGTGGGGTCGGAGTTTCGCCCGCATGTAATCCCCACGTCATGGCTTTCGTCGTCATAGAAAACATCATCAAACCATTGCCGCTTGCACTTACAGAGCATGAGCCGACATGAATGGCCGTGTTGCGCTTGGAGCGGCGCCGGTAAAGAGTGTTGCCTGAGACGTTTACAATCAGGTGCGCGCCAGACTGCCCTAGTTGATGAGTATAGCGCAACACCGTCTTTGCCAGCACACTTGAAAAGGGTTCCGGTACATTTCGGTTGTCTGTCGCGTGCTGGCCTTTCGCTGCCGCCGCTTTCCCAGCCCTGGGGCCTGGTCTCGATTTGGCGATCATCCCCCGGCAAAGTGGCCGTTGTTCGAAACTCGGCCTTATCAGACATTTGCCGGAGTTTGCTGAGGTCCAAAAACCGGCGCCGGAGCGGCTCGCCGGCGAGAGTAAAGTGCCCCGACTAGACGCTGAAGCTCGCTCTGGCAGCAGATCCGAGCAAGGGGTGAGGAGGGCAGGGGTATCGAGATCTCCCCGACCGACAGCTCCCGAGCCGATGGATTGCGGTTGGCGCCAAGCGCTAGTGCCCTTTGTTGCCCTCGCTTGGCTTAGGAAAAAGAAGAGAACAGGCTCACCGAATAGAGCCGCACATGAATTCGTTAACCACGATTCCAGTCGGGCCCGAAAACGGGCTCTGAGAGCATTGACGGGAAGAAAACCGCCTCCCATCTTGGTGGCAGAAGGCGCCAATCCCGGCGTCTTTGTGGTGGCGCTCGACAAAAGAGCAGCTGCCGGGTCCGCGCCAACGGAGCCCGACAGCCTGACCACCATAACCTGGATAAGAGGTTACAATGGCTGCGTCCATTTTCGACGCCCGCGACTGTGCGGGCAATAGCGTTTCTGCGTTCTTCACCACTCTTGACCCGAAAAGCGGTGGCATTGTTGCGCCCGGGCTCGTCCAGCACTGGGGCGTCACCTTTGACGTCCAGGTTAAGGTGCTCGCGGCCGTCCTCGAGACCGGCTCCGCCACAATGGAGGATCTGGTCGCCGTGCTCCCCGGGCACCCCGCTCCGGCCGATGCGATCATGGCCATGGTCAATGCCGGCGTGCTGGCACGCGATGAAAGTACTGTGGGGCCCTACACCCGCATCACCATGCCGGTTTCAGTCGCACCTGCCGGTGGCGGGGCAGGCGGTTCGAACGGCGGCTCCGGCTCCAAGCCCGACCCGACTGCCAGCGACAATGTCGTTACCCTCCGCTCCTCGCTTGCCCACGCCAAGGCGCGGGGTTTCACGCCCGAGATCTTCACGGTCGACATGGCCGATCGTACCGACCTGCCCGCCGAGATCACGGGGCCGATCATCTATGTCGCGCTCAGCGGCCGCAAGGCCTATGTGGGCAAGTCGGGCCGGGGGCGGAGCCGCGTCCTTGGCTCACGTCTGGCGGGATTTGATCGACTGCTCGTTCTCCGCGATGCCTCAGGACTTATGGATGAGCGGCAGATCGCCATATGCGAGCGCATCGGTGCTCTCACCATCGCCGGATTGCGGCATTACACCCTTACCCAGGATCTCCCCGCTGGCGAACAGGGCGATTATGACGAGTATGTGCAGCTGCGTCGCTTCGTCGGCCAGGGCTTCTGCCTTGCCAAGCAGGCCGGCTTTGGCTTCGAGGACGTCAGCGCAGCCGATCTGATGGCTGGCGGACGGGGCGACCCCAACCGCCTGTCGCCGGTCGAGCCGCGCCAGCTGCGCGGTGCCGAGGAGTACCACCTTTACGCAGTGGGCATCAACGCCACCGCCAGCGCGCTGGACGGCGACTGGTTCGTCCATGCCGGCAGCGAGGTGCGCGCTCGCGTGACGCCCTCGGGCAGCTCGGTGGTGACGAGCCTGCGTCACGAATGGCGGTTCTCGGGTATTCTTGTCGAAGAGGAAGGCCGCTTCCGTCTTACCGAGCCGGTGCGCTTTTCCTCGGGCACCGGGGCAGCAAGCTTTCTGATCGGCTCCAAGGGACCCAATCTCGCTGCCTGGTCACGCCGCGGCAGCATGGGCCCCGATCGCGTGCCGCTCCCCGGCTAGCGCCCGCCTCCACGCCATTCATTCCCTTTTCTCTTGATCGAGGACTCCCGCCTGGGGAGTCCCGAGGAGATCTTTCGTGATTTTTCTTTCCATCACCCCCCGGCAGTGGCGGGGCCGTGTCGAATGCACCGCTGGATGCCCCCGAACTCCTCGGCGATCTGGCTTTGGGCCAGTTGATTACCTCCAAGCTGCACCAGTCGCTGCGGGAGGCACCTGGCACCACTATTCTCGTCCAAGCGCCGAGCGATAGCTGGGCCGATGCGCTTCGCCACGCGATCACCGAAAATTACCCCGACATCGCCTGCCGCTGCTATCGTCTGGGCAAGCGCAAGGGTCCCGCGGAGGATGAGGACTCCCTGGTGCTGGCGCAGCGCGAGGGCCGGGCGGTCATTGCCGTATCGACCGATGTCGAGGGCTACGTTCCGTCTCCCCTTCGTCTCGCCGCCGACGCCACGCTCCGCTTCGAGGGGTTGACCCTCCGGTCGCCGCGCAAGGCGATCATCTTGGTCACCGGCATGCGGGTGACAGGTCTCCGCGCCGCGGACGCGGGGCTCGATTACCCGGAACTCTGCGCCGCACTGCGCCAGGGCTCGCGTCCTTCGCAGTGCCTGGCGCGTCTGCGCCTTGCGGCCAGCCGTCAGGCTTTGGCCTTGACGCCTGACGAGACGGTGCCACCGGTTTCGGAGCTGCCCCTCAGCGAGGCGGTTCAAACCTGGAGCAAGGAGCTGCTTGTCAATCTTGGGCAGCTGGAACGTGGGCAGTTGTCGATGCGCAATGCCCCCTTCACGCTTCTTGCCGGCCCGCCTGGAACCGGCAAGACCCTGCTCGCGCAAGCCATCGCCAAAGAAGCCGGATGGCGGTTCGTCTCCACCAGCGTCAAGGAATGGTTCGAGCGCTCCGATGGTTATCTCGGCGGGGTCTCGAAGATGGCCGCCGAATTCTTCCGCCTCCTCGAAGAAAACGACCGCACCATCGGCTTCATCGACGAGCTGGACGTGCTCCCAGATCGAAATACGGTGGATAGTCAGAACCGCGAATGGTGGAACTCCATCGTCTCCGCGATCCTGCTTAATATCGACAAGCTCCGCCGTAGCAAGCGCAAGGTCTTGCTGCTCGCAGCGACCAATTATCCCAAGCGGATTGATGCCGCGCTACTGCGCCATGGCCGCGTTGGTCACACGGTGCTCGTCCATCCACCGCGCAGCAGGGCCGAGATTGGGGCGGTGTTCCGTTTCTATCTGGGAAATGCTTTGACTGCGGTCCAGCTAAATCGTCTGGTCGAGATTGCCTTTGCCCTGGGTCTGCCGACCCCTGCGACCATCGGTGGCTGGGTGGGCACCGCGCGCGCCCGTGCTTCGGCTGGGAACCGAGAGGTGACGCTTGCCGATGTCGAGCGGGCCATCACCGGTGATGAGGCACGGAGCGCCGCTGAGCTTTACCGGGTCGCCGTGCACGAGGCGGGGCACGCCGTGATCGCTGTGCACCTTGGCGTGCCGGTGAGCGCCGTTTCCGTGATCAAAAACGGTGGCTCCGGTGGTTCGATGGTCAGCGATGTCGATACCGCTTGCATGGACCGCCAGACGGTCGAAGATCTGGTCACTGTGGCGCTGGCGGGCCGTGCCGCGGACCTCGAACTGCTCGGCCGATCGGACGCCGGCGCCAGTTCCGATCTTGCCCTCGCCACCCGCCTGTTGTTTGACGCGCGGTTCCGCTCGGGACTGTTTGATCAGTTGCTGACCTTCGAGCTCGATGTGACCCGATTGCATGAGCTTGATCATAGCACCCGTGCGGTTCTCGAGAAGCGCCTGCAGACCTTGATGCAGCGTGCCCGTGATCTGGTGCTCGAAAAGCGTGCCGTGATCGAGGCCCTGGCCAACTTACTGGTCGAACGGCGCGTCGTCGAAGGCGGAGAGGTTCAGCGCCTCCTTTCGGACGGTCAGCCCCTGGGGATCGTAGGGCACCTTGGGGAACGGGCCCCATGATCGACTGGCGCGAGGAACTTCAGCGACTCGAGGGCGCCTATAGCGATCACACGTTGCGCGGCTATACGGCCGACATGCAGCAATTTGAAGCCTGGTGCATCGGCCTGGGTTACGTTGCTCTGCCTGCCGCAGCGGAGACGGTGGTCCAATATGTGAATGAGGAGGGGCAGCGACTGCTGCCCTCAACCCTGGTGCGCCGCCTCTGTGGTGTTGGCCGGATCCATCGGCTGCTGCGGCTGGAAGATCCCACAAAGGACGAGGATGTGAAACTCGCAATTCGGCGGGCTCGACGGAAGAAACCTGCCCGCCCGCGCCAGGCGATAGGGGTCACCTCCAAGATACGGGACAGCCTGCTCCGCAGCTGTTCTGGGGATCTCATCGGCCTCCGTGATGAGATCCTGGTGCGGGTTGGCTTCGACACTCTGTGTCGCCGCGGTGAAGTGGTGGCGCTCCGCGCTGATGATCTTTCCGAAAACCAGCGTGGCAACCTCTCCATTCTTGTCCGCCGGGCGAAGAACGATCCCACGGGCGAGGGCAGGATGGCACCGCTGTCGACCGCCACCTCAGATCGCGTTCGTCACTGGTTGGCAATAACCGGCATCACCGAAGGGGCCTTGTTGCGCCCTATATACCAAGACAAGGTGCTGCGCCGATTTCTTGATCCGGTGGTAGTTTCTCGCGTCCTCAAGAAGCTGGCAAATCGGTGCAAGCAAAAGGCTGAACTTGAAAAGGGCGTTTCGGGTCATTCGCTGCGCGTCGGAGCGGCGCAACAGCTAACCATCGACGGCCATGGCGTGCTTCAGATCATGCGGGCAGGCGGCTGGAGGTCCATGAACGTCGTCGCGCGCTATATCAAAAATGTTGATCTCGACCTTTGGAACTGATGTTACGTCGCACTCACCCAATGAGCACCTCCGCCCACCAAACAAGACGAACGTGCACCGGACTACGAAATGGGGGCGGTGCATTGCGCCTTGGCCGGTAGAGCGGCATCCGCCGGGGTCATCCCGTCAGGGCAGGCGTGACGAGAGGCCAAGGGAGACGCTTCGATTGACGAAGCAGGGCTGGATGGCACTCAGGGTGGCTCCGGCGTTGGCAGTCCTCTCCAGGGCCTGGGGAAGAACAGCCTCGGCTACCAATCAGAGATCCGTTAGTCCTGTCATTGCGAGCCGGCAGTTACGCTGAGCATTTTTCAACAGGCGTATTGTCGAACAATGGCCTCCTTGCCGGGGAATGTTCGACAGAAGCTGATGTCGGACAACCGCCTCTATGCGGCGCAATGTTCGACAGCTTTGTGCTTAGACCACGGCCCTTCGGCGTGAATGATCATGCAACCGAGGCTCAGCGAAGCTGGGCCAAAAGGGAATAGCGCGGACCAAACATGCCCGGTGCTCGTTAGAAACCGGCTCGACGCCAACCTGCAGCACGTGCTTCCTGCTCCGAGCAGAAATATCTCTCCCCATACTCGGGCCGGATCACGGTTTCTGCATAATTTCGCTGGCCCGGCATGTGGTAGATCCGTTCACCGCTACTGATGCTCACATTGCCCTTGATGGTGCAGCCCGCCGCGCCCAACCTGCCAACCACCGCCTGTACTGCTGATTGCCCCTGATCAGGAGCCAAAAGGCCATAAGCTCCTAAAAAACGAAAAGCGGCAGCACCAATCACGGGCGCCAAGGAAGATCTTCGCTGCATCGGCAATGCTCCTTTTCCGCAGATAAGGACGATTGCGGCTGCCGTTCAACTTCAGCGTGGCCCTGTAGTAAAGCAGAGGTTGGCCATGTGCCCGAAAACTCCCGCAATTGTCATCACACGTGGGGTTAGGAGCCGTGAAAGCGCTACACCTTGGGGCGTGTTCGGGGAGACTTTCACCAGACGCGGCCTCCTGCAAATCTACAGGTCGACCTGTACTGAAGCATCGGGGCAGCGGCTACGCCACAGGTGCCGCGATTGCATGAGCACTGCCGAGGCGTTAAACTACTCGGCTAGTAGCGGTGCGTCTGGCTCATCCTTCGCGATGCGAGACGACGCGAGATAGCTCACATTTGCGGTCAGCCAGCGGAAGGGGCGGCAAACGGTATGCCTATCTTCTTGGCCCTGCCACGGGCCAGAGCCAAGAAGATAGGCACGCCAAGAGAAACTTCCTCTTCAAGAAAGCGCCACCGTTTACAATCACGCTGGCACAATAGGCGTGGATGCTGAAGCCAAGAACGTCCAACACTCTGCTGTTCAAACGCCCCATTTGGCTGCCGTGGTTAAGGGCACAGCGTTCGCGGTCCAGGCCGGCGCCGCACAATCCACGGTGGCGGTCACGCGCGGGAGCGTGGAGGTCAATGATGCCAGCCATGGCAGTTCGGTCAGCCTGGGCGCGGGCCAGGAGGTCTCGTCCAGCAGCGAACGCCCCATCAGCCCTTCAGTGGTCGTGCCGGTTTCGGGCAATCTACTTACGCCACCGGCGCCGACTGTGCGAACAGTCGCGGAGCCTGCCGGACCGTCAGTCCATATCCTTGGGATCACCGAGCCACCGGCCGCCGAGGCGACGTATAGCTCCTTGAGCGACTCCGCCGACGCTGATGACGCCGACAGCCCCACCGGTGACCACGACCTGCCCGGCGACAAGGGCCGGCCCGATGACAAAGGCCCGCCAGGCGACAAGGATCGACCCGATGACAAAGGCCCTCCCGGCGACAAGGATCGACCCGATGACAAAGGCCCGCCCGGCGACAAGGGTCGGCCCGATGACAAAGGCCCGCCCGGCGACAAGGGTCGGCCCGATGACAAGCGCCCACCTGGCGAAAAGGGGCAGCCCAGTGACAAAGCGCCTCCGGATGACAAGGGTCGGCCTGAGGGCAAAGGCCTGTTGGACGACAAGGGCGGGCCGGAGGAGAAAGGCCCACCGGGACATAAGGGCGAGGGTAATGGGCGGGGACGCGAAGAGGAAGATTAGGGCGATATGGGAGGCGCCACTGGCCTAAGGGCTTGGGTCCGTGAAAAATGGTGCGCCCCAGTACGCTGAGAGCACCCGGGAGATTCAATATTGGCACTTGGCTGACAGCCTGCACGTCCATTGCTATCAACGGGTGCCGGTGACCAGACCAGCAGCGATCGTCCGCTTCCCCCAGTCCAGAAGCAAGAGTCGACGGCGCACTTCTCGGTCTATGGTACGCTGACATAGGCGTGGACGTCGATGAAGAGCGTCCGGCCCAAGAGCCCGGAGGACAACGCAGATGAGCCGCCCTGGAGCATTGGTGGGCGCAACCCGCATGCGAGCTTTCATGGTCAGAAACGGTCCGACGCCACCGATGCGTCGAGCACCGACCCGCAAGCCGGATTGTACAAGAAAGGTGCGGGCGAAGAGCCCAAGCTCTACTTCACGAGGCACGGGCTGATGGAGAACAGGCACAGGCTTCTCGCCGATTCTGCCTGACGCAGGCAGACGGCCCTGCCGAAGGGGGGCGGCGTTGCACATGATTGAGCCCCATGCGGATCGTCTCGAACGACTACACTTGGCGCCGACAACAGATATGTCGCCGAGGAATTCGCCAATGAGCTGCGCTCGATGCAGATGACGCCGCAGGTCTTGTGCGGTCCGGCCAAGGCCTCGATCCAGTCGAACGCACTTCGATCCGCTTGCTGATGCGCAGGCGTCGAGGAAGCCCCTTGAGCGCGCCAAAGGCGATCTCGCCATCGGCCGGACCCTCAGAGCTGAGGTGCATTGGTTCGACGAGATCGTGGACATCGTTGTCCCAGACATCCGTTCGCTACGGCGCCCATGACGCGGCGGCCTCTGCTGAGTTCTCATAGCAGGGTTGCTATAACGACTCCGGCTGCGGCCTCGGATGGGTCACTGTCGGCACTGCGGTTCGCCTCGTTGGCCACTTTTTATTCACAAGGACGATCACAGGCATCGTCTACGAACCCGACTGACTGCTTCAACGCCCTGCTAGAGCATTCCTGGTTACTCGAACTCATAGCCTGAGTTCTCGATGTAGTTGCGGCATTCGGTCGGGCTAAACTCCTTGAGCAGGTGTCCGATGGTGCTCCAAAGCGCATCTCGTGTTCGTGCAGCGGCGCCGCGGAGCAGTGCCTTGAGCTTAGCGAACATCTGCTCAATCGGGTTCAGGTCCGGCGAATAGGGCGGCAGATAGAGGATACTGGCACCTGCAGCTGTGAGGACGTCGCGGACGCCATGGGCCACAATCGCGACTCTGCTCACCACGGCCAAGATGAACGGCGTCGATCCACAAGCCTGGCTCACGCAGACCCTTGAGCGCATCGCAGGCGGCTGGCCAAACAGCCAGATCGCCGACCTCATGCCCTGGAACTTCAGCCAGTAACGACCTCAGCTACGCGCTTACGCCCGTCTCCCGGAGCCGCCGCAACAGCTTGATTGCTGCTGATGGGCTCACCTCAAACCGGGCCGCCGCTTCACGTGCCGAACTGCCTTGCTCAACCGCGCGAACCAACCGCCGACGTAAATCCTGGGATAAAGGTGCCGTCATCACAGCCTCGCTGTTCAATCGACATCCTCGAATCAGAACATACGATTCCGTGCAACCTCAAAGCGCTCTAGGCGATCCAAAGCGAAGAAGGCCCCGCCGTGCGCACGGCGGGGCTTCCTGAAGGCTGCTCGATGTGACGCAGGCCTCCCCGGAGCCGGGGAAGGCGGGTGAATTCAGGAGCTTGCTGGTGGTGTGGTCGTGACAGTGTTGTTCGCGCTAAGGGTGGTGGTGATCGATCTGAAGGTCGTTTCCAGGTTGTCGCCCAGCAAGGTGACGGCGCCAATAATGCCCACCGAAATCAGGGCAGCAATCAGGCCATACTCGATAGCCGTTGCGCCGTTTTCGTCGTCCTTAAACTTAGCCAGTAGTGCCTTGATACGCATTTGAGCCCCTCTTGGTTGTCTCTGAGGCAAACTTAATGGCGGATTCTTGAAAAGAGATTAAAGAGTTTCTGGCTTTTATTTCAAGTTGGAAGGTCTGAATAAAGTTGGCGGTCCCCATGGGCTGCGCTCACATAATCTGGCCCAGCTCGCGCGTGCCGCGGAAGGTGCCAAGGAGGAGCGGAACGGCTCTGATAGTGCAAGGAACCTCATAGGCGGTCAGGAAGAATCCGGCCAGGAGCGTTGCGCCCCCTAGGACAAGCTGGTGCAGCTGCAGTAGAGCTGGAGACCCTCTCTGATTGCCGCCCGTAGTGCAAGAGAAGATCTTCGTATGGGGCGATCGAGAGCGCGCTTTTGTAAGGCCTTTGAGGTGCGGCATGTGCCGCTGGCCGGTATGGTCGTGCGCAGATCGGGTCCACATCTGCAAAGAGAGTTCGTTAGCTCAGGGTCTCCAACTGGTTTTCCCGACCCAGATCTGTTCGATCGTTTTGCCCATGCGGGTCGTCGCCTCTTACACCTCCCGTTGCTCCGACTTCAGGCTGCCGTCTGCAGTTGCATCAACATGCAGAAAGCGCCCTGGCCGGATCCCTGTAGTCCTGTTGCTTCGTCAGCTCGCAGCAAAGGCAATCACGCGATCACGGCGCATGCGCCACCGCACGATAACCGTTCCATTCGCGTCAAGCCCGACGACGCTGCAACTGTTCTGCCCAGATCAATACCAACGGTCACTATGCTCATGGTCCGTTCCTTCCCTTCTTTCTGAACACCGACAACTTACACGAAGTCGGCGGGAGGGGCGGACCATCCATAAGAACCGCTTCGGGCTGTTCATCCGCACCATCGGGATTGCCCGGGCCGAAGCGAAACTGACCCTTGCCACTCTCGCCTACGACTTCGACCGCCTGATCTTCCAGGAAAAAGCGTCCTGCCACGCCATGAGTCTGCCCGCAAGCGTGGAAAGCGCCTGACCTTGCGGCCGCAGGGCCCTGTACAAGGGCAAAACTCGTCGGAAACACTGATCTCACACCGGCATCATGGCCCCACCGGGCACATCGACTCGTTTCGCGGGTCTCCAGCTGCTGAGCTGCCGCAGAGCCGTGCCATGGCTAACAGCGGCAATCCGTGGCCTGATATCTGGCGTACTTCGGCTACGGCCCACGCCGTTCTGGACCGCACCAGACGTGCATGGCGGCCGATCCATAGGTGGCGGTGGGGCAGGTGGCAGGGTTTCCGTTGCGGCCGCTGATGAGTCTTTCTGCAGTCGCTGCTGGCCCACTTCTGGCGCGATCGCCCAAGGCGGCCCTGAACCCGCCTCCGGATGCGCGTGTCGCGATGCTGTTATGGTTAAAGCTTGGCACCTTGCTGACGGGCCGGCAAGTACATGCAAACGAGCGGGGCTGGCGTGCAGCGACCGAGTAGCGAAAAGTCGCGCGCCAAGGCGCTGGTGTGCTCGGCAAGGTCGGTGCTTTTCAGGCCGAGGGTGAACTGCCCGTCTCAGAGTCTTTTACTAGGTTTTAACTCGGACGTCCTGATGATGCCCTACACTGATCGAGGTCCTCATGCTGCTTCTCCTCCGACGCTTTCAGCAAGACGAGAGCGGCGCATTCGCCATAATTTTTGGGGTAATGGCGATCGTTTTGATTGCGCTTGCTGGATCAACAGTCGACTTTGTGACGCTCCAACAACATCGAACGACCGCTCAAACGGCGCTCGATTCGGCGGCGCTCGCCCTGCAGCCCCGCGTTTTCGAAGCTAGCACGACCCGGGCCAGCATCATGGCCACCGCCGAATCCCTCATGATCGAACGGCTCGAGAGTGCTGGTGGTGCTGTCATCGGCGATTTGACAGACGCTGTTCTCGATCCGGACACGGGCACCCTGCAATTGACGGCCTATATCGAGATGCCGACCATCTTTGTACGTCTGGTGGGGGTCGAAACGCTGGGCGCCTTGGTGCGAACGGAGGCGACAGGAAATGTCACCGACGTCGAAGTGGCCTTGGCTCTGGACGTAACCGGGTCGATGGAGGGCCAGAAGCTCACCGATCTCAAAACGGCCGTCAACGAGATGGTGGATATCCTCGTCAAGGTCGAGCAGACCCCCGCCTATTCCAAGCTTGCCATCGTACCATACTCGATGGGGGTCAATGTCGGGTCGAGCTATGCGGCCGCCGTGCGGGGACCAATCCAGGCTGCTAAAGTGATCTCCGACATTGCCTGGGCAGATACTGGCGCTGTCTTCAGCATCACGGGAGCCGAGAAGTCTTACCCCGCTCGCATTACCGCGCCCGGCCATACGTTCAAGGGGGGAGAACGGGTCCTGATCTGGGACGCGTATGGCATGAGGCAGCTTAATGGCAAACTCTATACCGTCTCAGGCGTATCGGGTGAAAAGTTTGAGCTGGCCGGAGTGAACAGCAAGAATTATGATAGCTATTCAGGTAACGCCAAGGTCGTCAGGTGCCTAGCCTTCAATTGCGAGCTGGTAGTTACTTCTGACGCCCACGGCTTTGCAGATGGAGACCATGTTTATATCAAAGATGTAGTTGGGACGAGAGAGCTCAATGGACAAGCTCACCGGATTGCGTCTCCCACTACCGATACGTTCCGGCTGGAGGGAACCTACGGGCCAAATTTCCGCTGGTATGAATCGGACGGCAAGGCATTCTGCACGACCCCAGGTTGCGAGTACTACCGTTTCAAAAATCCTTATGGCGACTGGCTTGTCCACCAGGTCAGTACTTGCGTGACGGAGCGCCACGCCAATGCGTTCACCGATGCGGCTCCCACCGCCAGCTATTTGGGCCGCAACTACCCACATTCCAGTAATCCCTGCATCACCAACACCATTGTGCCGCTGACGTCCAACAAGCCGGCCCTGAAAGCGGCGGTGAACAGCCTCGTGGCGGCGGGCTCGACAGCAGGTCACATCGGTGTTGCCTGGGCCTGGTACCTGGTGGCGCCCAATTTCGGCTACCTCTGGCCGGAGAACTCACGTCCGGCACAATACAGAGCCCGCAATCTGCTCAAGGCTGTCGTGCTCATGACCGACGGGGAGTACAACACCGTCTACTGTAATGGCGTCATCAGCCGGTCCTCCACCAGCGGCAGCGGGAACTCCTATTATCACAACAATTGTAATGCCCCCAATGGCGATGCCTACGCGCAGGCGCGCGCCAATTGCGCAGCCATGAAGCTGGCCGGGGTGCGGGTCTATACCATCGCTTTCGATCTGGTCGACAGTAACGCCGCCCGCACCCTGATGGCCGAATGCGCCACCTCCGTTGAAACGACTTATGTGGCCTCCGGTGGTCTGCAGCTGCGCGAAGCTTTCGCCGACATCGCGCGCAATATCGAGCAAGTCAGGCTTTCGCAATAGCATCATCGATGTATGGCGCGGGGGGGGGGGGGGAGCTTAGCACCATGCGCGAGCTGAGCACCCATGGCTCCGCTGTGGGAGCGCCTAAGGGTTGGTAAGCCTGGTGCGTCGGCGAGACGACGCTCTGGCCGGGTCCCTGTCTGCGGCAACCCGTCTTATGTTCCATTCCACGCATAGACCCGCACGGCTGATCCCGCTTTCTCGTTCGGCTCGACTTCTCCCAACCGTGAGCAAGCCAAGAGCGTCGGCACTCTCAATGATCCGCTCGCAGGTTTACCATTAACGGAGGTCTATCGGCTGATTGGCTTCCGGTCGCACTGCATGCCGCCTATTAACAAGGTGTTAACGGCCGCAGGGGCGCCGCCTCCACCAGTGGCATCAGCGATGAGAAGGAATATGGAATTGTCCCAGCTTGACGCCACGCCCGGTATCGCCGCTCGCTCCCCCCGGCCGATTTTCCAGGATCTGTCGTTGCGCCGCTGGTACGGCTTTCTTGCTCTGGTCGGCAGTGCCGGAGCAACCGCGCTGTTCCTGACCGCCGTCCTCTGGCACAGCGTTCAGGTCACGCCGGAACTCCCCGCCCTGCCGGAAGCGCCCGCTTCTCAGGCTTTTGCTGTAGATCCGCTTGCGCCGGCTGTCAGCCCACAGCTCGATCAGCAACAGCCCGAGTTGAAAGAGGCTCTGGCTCCCGCACCACCTGTCGCCGTGGAAGCAGCTGTGTTGTCTCCCGTTGCGTCGTCTTCGGCGGCGCGGGCGCTGGGACCGGGCGGCGAGGGTGCCCCCACGCAAGGCATGGCGCCGTCCATCGGCGCGCTGTTCGATACCGCCAGCTTCGCCGTTCTGAAACAGGAAGTGAGCGCCGACACGGTCGTTTATATCGGTGGCTCGGCGGGAGCGGGTAGCTCTGAGCCGACGCCATGAACATCCGTAAACTTCTGCGGCTTGGCCCACTTGCCCTGGTGCTGAGCCTGGCGCCGCCGCTGCTGGCGAACGCCGGCCAGACGGCGCAGGCTCAGGCGGCGATGGCTCAATCGGGGCGGCAGGTTTTCGCGTTTTACGCGGAGTGGGTGCGGGACAGTCAGTCCTCGCTGCAAGAGCATCTGGTCCAGATCGATGTATTGATGCCAGACTGGCTTGAGCTGGGTGGCGAGGCGGACGCCTTCACCCAGAAGTCTCCCGAACGGCAGGCCGCCACGCTCGACCTTCTGGACGAGCATGAAGACCGGCCCCTGATTGTCCCCCTAATCAGCAATGCCGCAGGGGAGGGGGTTTCTCCGCAACTAGTGGTGAATGCAGTCGGCAGCGCCGTGGGCCGCAGCCGCTTGGTCCGCGGACTCAAAAACTACGTGACGGAAAGCCAGTTTGGCGGCATCACCATCGGATTTTATGGCTGGCCACCCAGTTTGGCGCCGGCCTATGAAGCCTTTGCCGCTGAGCTCTACGCCGCTTTCAACCCGCTGGGGCTGCACGTTTATCATGCGCTGCCCATGGGCGGTACGCCGGCCTCTCCGGACCGGCTGGCCCAGTTCGCCGATGCTCTGATCATCCTGGGGGAGGGCGAAGCACAAATAAACCCCGGCCCCTTGGCATCGCAAGCCTGGTACGCGGCGCATTTGCGGCGCTGGACCCGAGCGGTCGCTCCCGAGAAACTGGTCTTTGGGGTCTTCAACCAGGCAAGGCTATGGGACGCGGAGGATGGCCGTTCTCAGACCATGTCCGTGATGGAGGCGCTGCGGCTAGCTCAAGCGGCAGGGGTGCAGCCGGTCTTTGATGGCGTAGCGATGAACTCCCGTTTCGCGCTGCCCCGTGCAGATGGCGGCAGCGATCTTGTCTGGATGCTCGATGCTCTGGCCAGCTACAACCAGCTGCAGCTGCTCGCTGACCATCCCATTAGGGGCGCGGCATTGCAGTGGCTGGGGTGGGAGGACCCTTCGCTCTGGTCCCTGCTCACCAATATGGCGGCCCCCAACGCTGCCGGTCTCGACCAGATCGATGCGTCTTATGTGATCAGCCGATCGGGCGATGGGGAGGCCATTAGCCTGGCGCGCCAGCCCCAGAGGGGGGAACGGCATGTCACCCTTTCCCCCGACCGGCGCAGCGTAGCCGATGCGGAGATGGTCACCTTCCCCAATGGCTTTGAAATCGCGCATCGTGGGGCCGTGGATAAAGCCATGATTGCCCTCACCTTTGACGATGGTCCCGATCCGCTCTATACGCCGCAGATTCTCGACATCCTGGCGCGGGAGAACGTCAAGGCCTCCTTTTTTGCCGTTGGGCGACAAATGCTCAAGCATCCCCAATTGGTGGAGCGCATTCTGGCTGAAGGCCATGAGATCGGCAGCCACACCTATTCCCACACCAACATCGCTTCGCTCCCCCCCGAGGCGCTGCGCCTCGAGCTCAACACCACCCAGGCGGTCTTTGAAGCCATCACCGGGCGTCATATGGCCATGTTCCGGGGACCCTATGCGATCGATGTCAACCCGCGTACCCCCGCAGAGTTGGCCCCGCTTGCCCAGATCACCGGGCTTGGCTATCTCACCATCAACATGAACATCGATCCGCGCGACTGGTGGCTGCCCAGTGCCGGGCGTATCGAGAAGTCGGTGCTGGACCAGACCAGGGCGGGGCTGGGCAATATCGTGCTGTTCCACGATGGTGGAGGAGACCGCTCGCACACCATTGAGGCGCTCCCCGGCATTATCGCGAAGTTGCGCGCCGAAGGGTTTAATCTAGTGCCCGTATCGCAATTGCTCGGCTTGTCCCGTGACGCCGTCATGCCTGCCGCCGCGGATGTGGGGCTGGTGCGCGAATTCAAAATCGGTGGTTTTGCGCTGCTTCGGGAAGCCGAGCGTGTGATCGCCATGTTCTTTCTTGCCGCGGTGGGGCTGGGCGTCACCCGCTCGGTGCTGCTGATCGGCTTCTCCTTCAGCCGGCGCCGCCCGCAGCCCGCCGCACCGCGCATCGGGGAGGACGCTGTGGGCGTGGTCATCGCCGCCTATAACGAGGAGAAGGTGATCGTCAGGACCATTCAATCCCTGCTTGGCTCCAGCACGCCGAACCTTAAGATACTTGTGGTGGACGATGGTTCGACCGATAACACCTACCAGTTATGCCGCTCGCGCTTTGCCGCCGAGCCGCGGGTCACCGTGATCACGCAGCCCAATGGGGGCAAGGCGGCGGCCCTTAATGCCGGCTTTGCCCAGCTCGATACCGAGGTGGTCATCGGGCTTGATGCCGACACGATCTTTCTTCCCGATACCATCGGTTTGCTGGTCCGGCACTTCACCGATCCCCAGATCGCTGCGGTTTCGGGCAATGCCAAGGTGGGCAATCGCACCAGTGTCCTTTCCCGCTTGCAGGCGCTGGAATATATCACCGCGCAGAATCTCGACCGCCGCGCCTTTGACAGCTTCAATTGCATCACCGTAGTACCCGGCGCCATTGGTGCATGGCGCCGGTCGGCGGTGCTCGAGGCGGGCGGCTATCTGCTCGATACGCTGGCTGAAGATGCCGACCTTACCGTGCGCTTGCTCCGCCGGGGCTATCGCGTGGTTTACGAAGACCGGGCGATCGCCCTGACCGAGGCGCCGGAAACGGCCGGGCAATTCCTCAAGCAGCGTTTCCGCTGGATGTTCGGCATGCTGCAGGTGGCAGCCAAGCACGCCGGTGCCATGCGCCTCAGGGACTCCAGGAGCGTTGGCTTGATTGCTCTGCCTAACATCCTGTTGTTCCATGTGTTGTTTCCGCTCCTTGCGCCCATTGCCGATCTGGTCGCAGTCGGCATTGTCATTGACTTGGGGTTCAAGCAACTGACCAACTCGGCCGAGATCTATACGGCAGAGGCGTTCCTGTTCCTCTCCCTGTTCTTTGCCTTCGTGCTGCTCGATGCGCTGGCTGCGGCGGTGGCATTCCTGCACGAAAAAGGCGAGGACTGGCGCCTCTTGTGGTGGATCGTGCCGCAGCGCTTCTTTTATCGACAGCTGCTTTATGTGGTGGCCATCCGCGCTGCCCTGACGGCGGTGCGCGGCTCGGTTGTGGGTTGGGGCACGCTGGCGCGCTCGGGCAATGTAACGGTTCCTGCGGCGGGCGCCCGATGAGCCTGGCTGTAGCACGTCGATACCAGCACCCGGCCCCAGTTCGGAATGGGCAGCGCCGCCCTGGCTTTTGGGCCGTGGCCATGCTGCTCTTTGGTCTGTTGGGCGCTCCAGGCTCAGGACTGGCGGAGGGGGCCAGTACGGCGACGGCGCCTGAGTGCAGTGCCGCCAGCGGCTCGGAGCGCCCCTGCAGCCGGCCCGTACCGCCCCTACGCGCCACGCTCTACTATACCGCTTTGGAGGCAGATTATCGCGCGGGTACGGAGGCAGCGTTCCGAGACGTAGCAGGGGCGGTGCTGCGGCGCGGTTCGGCCCAGTTCCACGAGGCTGCCGCCATTGAGGGCAGCGCCCGGTTCAAGGATGGCGCCGTACTCAACTATGCCGAGCGGATCGATGGTGGCTTGCGCTGGCTTGAGACTGCCTCTGCCACAGGCCTTGACGCCAGGGGTTGCGAACTCGTTGCCCTGCGCTCGGCGGCGATTGATCCCAATGTGATAGAAATAGGTACCATTCTCCTGCTCGAAGAAACGCAGGGCCTGACCCTGCCGGATGGCTCCCGCCACGACGGTCTTTGGGTCGCCGCCGATACCGGAGAAGCTATTTTGGGCGACCGCATCGACCTTTATACCGGCCTGGGGCTGGCCAGCATGGAGACGGTGCGAGGCTTCGGCATCGGGCATCTACAAGCGCTCACCGTGCGGGCCATGGGCAGGGTCACGGACTGTGCTTGGATGAACGACTAGAATATCTGCTGCCCTGGCCGTCGGGGTCTTTTGCCGATCGGCATGCCCCGACGGTGCCGCTCTCTCCACCGCGCAAGCAGGGGGAGATTTGTGCGGGGGACATTTTCAGGTTGGCTGCAGCGGCGGAGCCGAAATCTGGCTTGACGCTTGCATGCGTTTTCGCCACGGCCGGGTCAAGGCTAAGCCGGGCAGGGGGCATGAGGAGCGGCAAATCTCTTTTCCGCACCTGTCCGCAATATACTTCGCACCAGCAGAAGCCCGCAGGGCTCTGCTGCTGCCATCCTTCCTTACCGCATGGCATCGAGCGCCTTGCCGATCATCTTGTCCACCGTGGAGGCCACCTGCGTATTGGCCGAATAGGCCTGCTGGGTCAGGATCAGCGCTTCGAACTCGCGGGAAATATCGGTATTGGAGCCTTCGATGGCGCTGCTGACCAGCTGCACGTTCTCGACCGCGATTGGGTCGCCCGAGGCCTCGGAAGCAAAGTACACGCCATTATCGCCGCGTTTGAGACCCTCGGGCGACGCGAACTGCACCAGCTGCACCTTATCCGCCGCTTCGGTCAGTCCATTGTCAAAAATTTTGTAGATCTGTCCATTGTCCGAGACCTCGACACCAAGGAAGTTGCCCTTCGCGTTGCCGTCCTGCTTCAAGACGCTCGTCCGCACCTGTCCGGTGGCGTTGAAGTACTGGGTAACGCCGCCCTTCTCATGGTTCAGCGTCAGATCCCCAAAACCCTTGCCATTGATCACCACGTCCTTGAACTGCAGGCCGGCCGTGCCGACCGGTGCCCCCGCAGCGTCGCGGATCGCGGTGAGCTTGGCATCGTTGAACTGGTACTCGCCGGCTTTCACCCATTTGGGTTGACCGCCCGTTGCTCCTGAATTGCCGAGGTAGAACATTGCCCAGCTGTCATTGCCTGGCTGCGAACTTGTCTTGGCCCAGCGCATCTCGAGATTGGCGCTTTGCTCGCCCTCGCCATAGAGCGTGACCACGCCACCCGGAATGGACCCCCCGAGAAACGCGGTTTCATCGGCCGCGGTGATGTTGCCCACTTCACCCTTGGTGAAACTGCCGGTCGCCGACATTGGCATGCCGGCGAAAGTAGCTGCGATCTCGAGCTCGTCGGAAAAGCCGCCTTCGAGCTCGAGAACGAGATAGTTCTCGTCGTCGATATAGAGCTCGGCGCCGCTGGCTTCGGGGTAACGGGATTTCACTGCCGTTTCAATGGACGCAAACATTTCGTCATGCGTGCCGGTCGCATCCACCTCGATATCATCCGGCCCCAGCGGCGGCATCGTGCCCTCGCCGGTGTTGAACACGAAACGCTGGGTGCGGCCGCCATAGGTCAAGAGGAACTCTTCACCCGTGTTGAGATCTTCCGCGCTCACCAGGCCGTCGGCGGGGTAGGGGTATGGAACCCTGATCGTCGTTCGGGAGGCGGTGCTTCCCTCCAGCTTGCCGAAATCGAGATTGCCGCTGCCCGGCACCTTGGGGTCATAGGCGGGCGGCATGGGCGTGCTGGGTAGATTGAAATCATAGTCGATAGTTTTGGAGGGTTTCTGCGGCAGTTCGCTCGCTTGATCGATATAGATGGGGGCTCCGGCCGGGCCCAGGCGCAGACCAGAACCATTGGTGAGATTGCCGAAGGCATCAAGGCCGAAATCGCCGCGCCTTGTATATACCGTCTGTCCGTCCGCGGTCTGGCTGACGAAAAACTCGTTGCCCTTGAGTGCCATGTTGGTGCCGATGGATGAGGTGACGATAGCGCCCCTGGCGGTATTGTCCGTTTTCGAGCTGACGGTGATGCTACCACCGGCGGTCCCACGACCGACGGTATTCGCCCCAAGTAGCTCCGAGAAGGCGCTGTCTATACGCTTGTAGCCTGCGGTCCTCGAATTGGCGATGTTCCCCGATATGTTCTCTAGGGCATGTCCCTGCGCCTGCATTCCCGCGACTGCATTGTAGACCGCGTTGAAAGCGACCATTTTGGTTCTCCAAACAAGCTCGACGCTGTAAGCTTACGGAGTGCGATGCAAGGCTCGTGCCAACCTCCCTCACCTGAGGTGTCCTTGTGTACGCTAGTCTGTGGAAGGAAGAGTTTGCCCACCCCTGGGTGTCTGAAGGCAATTTCTGCCTCCCGGGGGAAGAACGATCTGAGGTGGGCGCCAATGTTTGCGGGCGCTAGTGAGGTTGCGTCCTTACAGCGGTAACTCTGTGCTCAAGGTGCGTCGAGGCTCTTTAGCCACTCTGCGTGCATTCGGCTCAGGCGGACAGAAAGGACGCGGCTGGGCTGTAGCGATTTATGCGACAGTCGCGCGGTACCAATTCCAGCGCCGTTGCTCTTGTTGCCATGTGGTGGATAGGTTCGTGATTTTGCCTTTCCGCACCTGGGCTGGGCACACTCCGATGCGCGGACCGCCTTGGCGCTGGAACGATGTTTCCGAAACGGGTCCAAACTTGGTTGTTTCGGCAGGCCTGCGATTTTAAGTTCCACCCTGATGTCTTTTGTTTCCACAGGGTTACTGAAGATCATCTCAATAGAGGGCGCACTTCTACTTTTTGCAAGACACTGATCTGGCGAGCAGCTATAAGGTTAAAAGACAGTTGTGGGGGGAATCTATTTTGATGCTGGTTGCTCGCGGCGCCGCACTTGGGCGTATGTATAAAGCTGTGCGTGCTCTGTGGTTCCCCCTCAGTTTCGCCTTTCTCGCACTTGGTGCATCTGCTGCGCTGGCTCAGGACGTCACCCCGACACCCTCTGCCACTGATCTTGGGGCGGCGGTAACCGGCCAGAGTGCTTCGGCTGCCGAAATCCTGGGCTTCCGCTCGGCCCGCTTCGGCATGGACGAAGCTGCTGTCCGCGAGGCCATCATCGCTGACTTCGATGTTGAGGACAGCGCAATCGAAGTCGGTGCCAACGTGGCCGAGCGCACGCGTGTCCTCTCGGTTGCCGTTCCGGATGTGCTTGAGGGGGGTGGAACGGCACTCGTCTCTTACGTGCTTGGCTATAGCTCGAACCAACTCGACCAAGTCTCCGTGCTTTGGTCGCCGCAGACCGACGAGGCCATTGACGGCGCCAAGCTGGTTGCCAATGGCAGCGTCCTGCAGTCCTATTTTCTCCAGGCCGGCTATGATCCGGCGACCGTGGTCGTCGATGCGGCGGTGCCCGAAGGCGTGGTGATGTTCCGCGGGCTTGATGCTCAGGGTCACATGGCCCTGCTGCTCCTGCGCGGTGCGGTCGACGCAGCTGCGGCTGGCGAGGGAGGGGCCGAAGGCCAGGCTCAGTTCGTATCGAGTGGGCTCTTGCTGGCCTATTTGGCAGATCCTGCCAATCCCGACGTTTTCTCTGTTGAGCGGGGCCAGTTCTAACTGGCCCTTTTGCGTTCGTCCCACCTGCCTGCTTGTTGCCGGGGATCGTATGATGAGCAATCGGTTGAAACTGACCAAGTCGCTGCTGATGTCCTGCAGCGCTCTTATTCCAGCGTTGCTCGCCGCTGAAGCGCAGGCGCAGGCGGTCAATCTAGGTGGGACTGGCAATCTCATCATTCCCGATGGGCGCACCCAGACGCAGGTTACCTCAGCCGGCAACACCACCGACATCACCACCAAGTCCGTAAGCGGCCATGTCGGCTTCAACTCGTTTTCCCAGTTTCAGGTGGGCGGGGGCAACAACGTCAATCTTCACCTGCCGCAGAATACCGACACGCTGGTCAATATTGTCCGGGATGGTCCAGCCGTCGTCGAGGGCACTGTCAATGCGCTGAAAAGCGGCGCCATTGGCGGCAATGTGGTGTTCTCCGATCCCTATGGCTTCGTGCTGGGTAGCCAGGGGGTCATCAATACCGGCAGCCTCACCGTCAACACGCCGACGCGCGAGTTCCTTGAGGGCGCCATCAACGGCAATGGCGAGATCGACACCAGCATCACCAACCGCCTGATCTCGGGCGACGTGCCGCTGGCGCCTGGCGGCGCCGTTGTCCTCAACGGCAAGGTCAATGCTACAAACAACATCGCCATCCAGGCCGGCAGCATCGATGTGGGAGACGAAGCCGCGCTGGAGCGGCATCGCGACATGTTCGAGGCGACTGTCAATACCAGTGGCGGCGGCATCGTGCCGGCCGCCTCCCTCGTTGTCGAGAATGGTCGCATCGAACTTCGTGCCGCGGGCAAGGTCAGCATCGGCGCAAAGGCGACCATTACTGCAGTAGGTTCGACCCCTGCCACGGCCGGCACGGTGTCGATCAAGTCGGGCGGCGACCTCAGCATAGCTTCTGGCGCCAGCGTCAAGGCCACGGCTTCGCAAGGCTCCGCACTGGTGCGCCTTGCCAGCGGTGGCCAGCTGGTGCTGGACGGTGATATTTTGGCACTGGGCGAGAACGCTGCCAACGCGCAGGTGGAGATTGCCGCCAATTCGGTGAGCATGGGTGCTTCCGGCTCCATTGCGGTGCGTGGGTCTGCCGCCAATGCGGGGTCCGGGGTGGCCATGGTTGCAGCCACCGACATCGTCCTTGATGGCCGTGTCGAGGGTCAGGGTGCCGGGATCGTCGAGGCCGGGGTAGGGGCTTTTGCCGGCGGCACCAACGAGGTCGAGACCAGCAGCGGTGCCAGGATTGCCCTTCTTGCCGAGGGCGACATCCGCATCGGCAGCGCTGGCATGATCGACGCCAGCGCAACGGCCGACGGCGGGCATGGGGGGGACATCTATGTCATTGCCCAGCGCGACCTGTCGGTTGCTGACGGCGCGCGCTTTACCAGCCGAGGTGCCGGGACCGGCAATGGTGGGTTCCTTGATCTTTCGGGCCGGGAGACCTTGTCACTTGGCAAGATCGGCATTGACCTGCGCTCGTCGGGCTCCGGTTCCGCCGGTTCCCTGCTGATCGATCCGCAGGACATGATCATTGCCGACGCCACGCAATATGTGCGTGGCGCCATGGGCAGCCTGATCGACAACGTGGCCGAGGTGACCCTCAGGGCAGACACGATCACCATCGCCAATGGCGGGCAGATCAACACCTACAAGGCGGGTGCAAATGCTTTGGGCGTGCGCCTCCAAGCCCAGACGATCGCAGTGGAGCAGGGCGGGCTCATCAGCGCCGATGCCGATGCCGGGTTCAAGCGGGGCAGTGTCACGCTGACCGCGCTCGATTCGGAGACGGGCAGCAAGCTCCTGGCCACAGCCAAGGCCACCATCGAGGTTAACGGCAAGATCGTAGGGGATGCCATTCACCTGCGAGCAGAAGCCAAGGCCATCACCTCGGCGATCGATGATCTCACCGATACCGCCGGCGTGGGCATCGGCTCGATCTCCACCGATGTCCTCGGTGGTGCGCTCTTGGGCCTGCAAGGGGGCTATGTCGGCGCCAACGGCACGGCCAAGGTCATCATCGGCAGCACTGCCGAGCTGGACGCGACCGGAAACATCACACTTGCGGCCGAGGGAACGCAGACCGCCTCCAATCTGGGCCTCAACCCCGGGGTGCTCAACCCCCTGCAGCTCACCACGTTCTTTGGTGAGGTGACCGGCACCACTGCCGCCGAGATCATGGGTGGCGCACGCATCAAGACCGGCAAGTCCCTTACCGTTTCGGCGGTCAACACCATGACGCTCGGCGTCACGGCCATGAGCATCGCCCTTTCTGAAGTGCCGGTGGTGGGCGCCGTGGCTGGTGGCGTCGCCACGGTCAGGACCAACGCCGTGGTGCACTCGGGTGCCGACCTCGAGATTGGCGGCGACGTCACCATTCTGGCCGACAACACCAACTCCCTCTCGGTCACCGCGACTGCGATGGGCATGGGCAGTGCTGTCGCCGGTCTGGGCTTGGCCATTCATGTCTCGGACCTGCAGGCCAATGCCCGTCTCGGCGCCGACCTAGGCACCGATGCTGCCCGTGTCGGCCATGTGCGCGTCAGCGCCATCTCCGACACGCTCCTCAACAAGAACCAAGCGTCGACTTCTCTGGGCGACAACAAGATTGTCGGTCTTATTCGGGGCAAGATCCCTGACACCAAGAGCATCGCGACGCTCGCCGGCAAGATCAAGGGCCTCTCCGTGCTGGCCGGCCTGACGCCGCCCGAGACGATGAAGGGTGGCTTTGCCCTGATGTATGCGCAGACGACAGCCAGCGCCGACGCCTCCATTGCCGCCGACGTCTCACCCACCACGAGCACCGGCTGGGCACCTTCCATTGTTTCATCGGGTAATGTCAGCGTTCTCTCGTCGGTGTATGACGCCCAGATCCGTTCCGATGCGGAAGCTGGCATCGAATCCAACGAACAGGGCACCAGCAATTCGCCGCAGGCCACTGATGCGGCCGCCGTTGCCATCGCCATTGGCACTTACGAGCACAAATCGCACGCGACCATCGGGAGAAACGTCTCGATTGCGGCACAAAACCTTGGCATCTCCGCCAAATCCGACGTGCCGGTGGTCTATGCCTACAATACAGTCCGTACCCCTGCCGAAATTCTCAAGCTCATCATTGGCACGCTGAACGGCAATCTGGGCGTGGTCAACAATGTGGTGACCAGCTATGCCGGCAGCACGGTTGCGGCACGTGATGTCGGTATTGCCGGCTCGGTCAATTTCCTGGGCGTCAGTCACGATACGCAAGCCTGGATCGGCTCCGGCGCCAAGATCGTCACCCGTTCGAGCGGCGAGACCTACCAGGACGGCTCGCCCGTCGACCCGCAAGGGTGGATCGCGAGCCTGGGCAGCAATGCAGGCGATGGTACGCCCCAGACCAAGGTCTTTCAGGCCGGTGTGGACGTGCAGGCCATGAGCCGCACCGAAACCATCAACCTGGCGGGTGTTCCGGCCTGGTTCATTGCCTTTGGCGGCAATGAAATTCAGGGCGGCGAGGGCAAGTCCGGCGGCGGCTCGCTCAACCTCAACCTCTTCAACACGACGACCCAGGCGGGCATCGGTGCCGGCGTGTCCATCAGCTCACAAGCCAGTGTCAGCGTCGATGCCAAGACCATCGACAGCGTCGTTGCGGTGGCGCCTTCCTCCGGCAAGGGCGCCGCGCTCGGCATCAACGGCTTGATGTCGTATCTGGGCATCACCAACTCCACCTCGGCGAGCATCAGCAACAAGGCAATCGTTTCGGCCAGGGCTGTGGCTGTGAATGCCACGCAGGACACGCTGATCGTCTCGGTCAGCGGCTCGCTGTCGCGCGGAACTGGCTCCAATGTAGGCCTCTCGGCCGCCTGGTCGAACTATGAAACCACGACCAGCGCCTTTATCGGCGACAATTCCGATGCGGTAGAGGATACCGCGCTCGCCAATTATTCCGGTCTCGCTAACGGGGAAATTACCTCCAACCAGGTCAAGGTGGGAGCTCACACGGCCGGCGCCAATTACACAATGTCGGTTGCCGCTGCAATTTCGGCGCCGGAAACCGGCGAGTCTGGCGCCAAGGACTCCCTGACGGGCGGCATCAGCGCCGGGTTGGGCAATCTCAGCACTAAACTTTCTGGCACGATCACCGGCTCTGCCAGCAAGATGGGCAAGCTGCAGGACTTCTTCTCTGAAAAAATTTCGTCCGGCTTGGGCAAGATTTCCAGCGCCCTTGAGCCGGCGCCGCCCCCGCAGGGCCAGACGCGCAAAGTTGCAATCTCGGGCGCCGGCAGCGTATCTGGCGTCACCACTGCATTCGACACCCTCGCTTATATCGATGGGCCCACCATCAGGCGACTTGGCAACACCGGAGCAGTGGCGATTTCGGTGCAGGCAGACAACGATCTCCTGATCTCGACCACGAGCGGTTCCGCCTCGCTGGCCCTAGCCGGCAGCGACTCTGCCCAGAGCAGCGCTGCGGTGGCGGGCGCTTTCGCTGTTGCCTTCACCAACAATCAGACCAGCGCGGCGATCCGCAATGTCACCGCCACCGATGTCGGTGCGGTGAGCGTTCGCGGCCTGGCATCGGGCCAGCAGGTGGTGCTCGGTCTGGCCGTCGCGGCAAACACCAATGCCAACAAGGCCCTCTCGATTGCCGGCTCGCTCTCGTTCGGCGGCTCGATCGATGGCGTCAGCGCGAGCATCGAAGGCTCGACCCTGGAGGCCCTCGCGGGCAACAACAGCGACGCCGAAGTGCTGGCTTACCAGAACACCGATATCGGCATCGGGGGGCTTGCCGTATCCGTGTCAACCAAGGGCGGTGGCTTCGGCCTTGCGTTGACCGGCACCGTGCTGGCCGATCCCACGGGCGGCCACGCCGCTTCGGCACGCATCCTCAACAGCAATTTGCGCTCTTTCCGCAATGTCACCGCGGAGGCCATCACCGTCAGTCGCGTGCTCTCCGGTGCCGGCTCGGTTGGCGTCACCCCGAGCGGGCTAGGCATCAACGGGTCCATCGTCTTCAACGATGTCAGTACCAGCACCATCGCCGAGATCAAGGGCGACGGTACGCAAGATATCTCCACCACTGGTGATGTGGCGGTGAGGGCCGGCAGCGAACGCCGCACGGATGTCGAGCTTGCCCTCAACAACGTCATACGCAACAAGACCATCAATACAGGCTTCGATTTCTCCGATCGCGTTCTGGGCACCGGTACGACGGGCGCGGTAATCTTTGGCGTTTCGGGTACTGTTGGCGTAGGCCAGAACAATGCGGGCGTCGCAATCCAGTATGGTGGTATCCGGCATAGTCACGAGGCTTACCTTTCGGGTGTGACCCTTGTCGCCTCGGGCGACCTCACCGTTTCGGCGCGTGACGAAAGCAAGATTTTCGGTACTGCTGCCGGTGTCAGCGTCGGCACCGGTGGCGGCTTTGCCGGGGCAGGCTCGCTTTCGATCAATGTCATCGCCAACACTACACTGGCCAAGGTTTACGGCAGCAACACCAGTGTCACGGCTCGCAACATCGCGGTGGGCGCCTACAACGCCTCCACCGCCGGCGGTGGCGTCGGTGCGGTGGCGGTCTCCGCCGAGGGCACGGGTATCGGCCTCTCGCTCATCAACAACACTATCGCCAATACCACTGAGGCCCTTGTTGAAAGCGCCAGCCTCACGGCTAACGGCTCCAATGGCAATGTTGTGGTGGGCGCTCAGTCGAGCGGCAAGCTCGTGACCTTCGCCGTCAGCGTCGGGGCCGGTGGCACGGTTGGCGTCGGCGGATCAGTCGCGACATCCGTGGCGCTCAACAATTCCCGCGCTCTGGTGCGTGGCGCGACGCTTGTCGCCAGCAACAATGTCCTGGTCTCGGCCACCAATGACGACCAAATCCATGCCGTCGCTGGTGGCGTCGGCATCAGCCTCAAGGCAGCCGGTGTCGGTGTGTCGACCGTCGCCAATATCGTGCGGGGGGAAACCCTGGCGGCGATCGAGGATCTCGGCAACACTCACTCGGTGGTCAAGACCGGGGCGGCAGGCACGGACCTTGCTGCCGACAGCGGCAACGTCGATACGCCGTTCGCCTATTCGGCGCTCGACATTGCCAAGTCTTTGGTGACGCTGCTTCCCGACATGTCGTTTTCGTCCACTGCGATCAACGGGCTGGGTGTGGTCGCCACGTCTCGTCAGAGCGTGGGCTCGTTCTCGCTGGCTGCCTCTGCCGCGGTCAATGTCGACACACTTGTTTCCGTAGCTGCAAGCGTTGCACCGGTCGTCAACGTGCTGGGTGGCGACACCACCGCCCGGATCACCAACGCGCTGGTGAACGCCGACACGGCCACCAATGGCGCAAACGCCGACATCAAGGTGATCGCGGCCAGCAACACGTTCACGCAGAACGTCGTCATCGGCGCTGCCGCGGGCACGGGGCTTGCCGCGGCGGCCGGTTTTGTCTCCAATGTGATGGAGCGCAACACGACCGCCGAAATCGTCGGGGCAACGATCGGCTCGACGGGCAACAATGTCGATGACCTGCTGGTGCGCGCCACCGGCACCATGGATTCGCTCAACTTCGTGGCAGGTGTTGCCGTCGGCCCGGTGGGCGGCGCCGGCTCCATGGTCGTCAACGTATTCGATGCCCATACCCTGGCTCAGCTCAACGGCGGTTCGGTGACCGCGCGCAACGTCGCGGTCGAAGCCGAGTCGACGACCGGTTTCCTTGGCGTTGCCGGCGCCGGTGCTGCCGGCTCGGTAGCAGTCGCCGGCGCAATGAATGTCTCGGTCAATCTGGGCTCGACCAAGGCGCTGGTCGGCAATGGCACTGACACCAGGCTGGTGCTCGCAGAAGACCTCGAGGTTACCGCCACCAGCACTGACACCCAACGGGCATTCGTGGTCGGAGCGGCCTTGTCGACGGGCGGGGGCGCCGGCGTTGCGGCTATGCTTAACCTGTCGGCGATCCTTTCGGACACCATCGCCTCGGTCAACAAGTTGACCCAATCGTCGATGCGCGACGTCGCCATTGCGGCGTCCAACACCACCAAGCTGCTGCCGGTTACCGGCGGCCTCGGCTTTGCCGCCGATGGCGTGGGTGTTGGCGCGGGCGCCAATGTCATGCTGACCAAGGGGACCGTTGCTTCCGAGGTCATCAACAGCGCGTTCACGGCCCGTGGGGCGCTGGACGTTGCGGCGACGGGCACGCGCGAGATCGACATGATCACTTTCACCGCCGGTGTGGGTGGATCGGCCGGTATCGGCGCGGCTCTGGGCATCATCGTGGCCGGCGTCGACATGTCGAGCGACGCCAAGAACGAGTTGGGCGGCACGCTCAGCGCCGCCAACGCGCAGGCCAACCAGTCAACCAATAGTCAGTTTGTACAGTCCGGCACGCCCGGTCAGCGCAATACCGATGGCGACACGCGCGATGATGTGGTGGCGAGCTCGGTCAACAGCACCAAGCGCGACAGCGTCACCGCCAAGATCGCCAACTCGACGATCACCAGCGGCGCGACCACGGTGGTTGCCGATAGCAAGGTGGGAACCAACAACACCGCCGTGGGAGCGGGCGTCGGTGGCGTCGGGGTCGGCGCAGCTCTGGCGTTCACCTTCGTCAATCAGGACGTGGCGGCCACGATCACCGGCGGGCACCTCACCGCGTCGTCGCTGGCAATAAAGGCCGTGTCCAACGCCCTCGACCATGACCCTGCGATCAAGGTTGCCGCCTATGCCGGTGCCGGCGGTCTTGCCGGAGGCCTCGGAGCCGCCGTTGCGGTTGCCCATGTGGAAAGCGATGTCACTGCCAATCTCACCGGCACTGTGACCGGCGGCAGCGGCAAGGTAGAGGTGCGGGCCGAAGATGGTCTGGCGGTGCATACCGATGCTGTCGGCGCGTCGGCAGCCGGCGGCGTGGCCGTCGGAATATCCCTCGCCCTGTCGAGCCGCAACGCCGACATATCGGCGCATATCGGCGCCAACAGCATCGTGACGGCCGCCCATGGTGTCAGCGTCGCCGCCAAGTCCTTTGGCGCCTCCAAGGCCGAGGGCACCGCGGGTGCGGGTGGTTTGGTCGGAGCCGGCGTTGGTGCCAGTGCCACGGCGCTGGACGAGACCAACGTGCTCGCCCAGATCGGCGACACTGCATCGCTCACCGGTATCGGCGCTGGCGGTGTCTCGGTCACGGCTGAGGCAACCCCTGAGGTCAAGGCTCGCTCCATCGGCGTAGCCGTTGCAGGTTCAGGAGCTGTGGGTGCGTCGGTGTCGGTCGCTAAGGCCGACCTGACAGTCAGTGCGTTGCTCGGCACCAATGTCACCATCACCTCTGCGGGTGCTTTCAAGGCACTTGCCGATCTCAAGGCCGGGGGCAATCCAACCCTCGACAGCCAGGCCATCGCTGGCGCAGGCGCACTTTACCTTGCAGCCAATGCTACCGTTTCACAGGCCCTGCTCAAGGGCGAGACGACGGCCGCGATCGGCTCGGGCGTCAATCTTGAACTTGGCACCAACGACGCCGAGATCAAGGCGACTTCCCGCACCAGGCAGCGCACCGACACCACGGGCGTGGCGGTAAGCCTCGGCCTGTCCTTGGGTGCCAACGTCGCCGAGGTGTCCTCGGAAAGCTTGACGCAGGCCAGCATCGGTAACAATGCCACCGTAACGGCGCGCCACCTGACGCTTGAGGCCAATGGTCAGGACGACAACTACGGCAAGGCCGTTGCCGGCGGCGGCGGCATCGTTTCGGGTTCGGCCGCGGCCGTCACCAACACAGCCGGTTCGCGCACCTTCGCCACTCTGGGCGGTACCACTGTCACCTCTGGTCTCGATCTTTCGGGCAAGCTCACCGTCAAGGCGGCCCATGAAAACGTGCTGGGCGGCACTGTCGACAGCATCAACGCCGGCATTGTCGGGGCCAGCGGCGCCGTGCTGCTGACCGACGTCGATTCGACCGTCACGGCCAAGCTCGACGACAATGCACGTGTCTCGGCGGCAAATTTCGACCTCATCGCCAACAACGTCACGCGCAAGCCCTGGGAGGGTTCGGGCAGTGGCGATGCAGCCGACTGGAACCTCAATTCGGGTTCAGGTGGCATTCTCAACCTGCCGGCCGGTTCCAGCCGCAGCACCGTTTCGCATGCGACCACCGCGGCATTCGGCGCCAATGCAAAGGTTGCGCTCGATGGCGGCATTGCTCCCTCCAAGGCGGATGTGCAGGCGCACAACAGCATCAGCTTTTTCGATAAGGTGAAACTGGACTCGGGCGGCGCCATCGCGCTGGCCGACACGCGCACTTACCTCACCGTCACCAGGAACGAGGCGACGGCTTCGTTTGGCGAAGGAGCGGCACTGGTCGCCCCCAACGGCAATGTCCGCGTTGCTGCCTACGACAGCGCCGATATCGACCTGCGCGCGGCCTCCACCACTTACGGCCTTGCCGGTGCACCAACTGGCACTGCCGAAGTCGATTACCGCCGTGCCAATCTCGTGCGGGTGGGCAAGAACGTGCGCATCGAAGCCAACTCGGCCGATGACCTGACCACCGGCAAGCTGACCGTTGCAGCCGGCGCTGCGCTCGATGGCGCCCTCTCGCGCATCGTCGCACGCACCACGCTCGATCTCTACAACAACTCGGCCATCCCCATCTCGGTGACGCCGAACCCGATCACCCGCGTCAGCGGCAATTCAACCCTGCAGCTCGATGGCGGGTCCACGCTGACCAGTGCGGGCCTGCGCGCTGCCGGTGACATCGTGCTCGTCGCCTCGCGCGGCAGCATCGACGCCAGTGCTGTCGGCACGGGCAAGGACATTTACCGGGAGGCGCTCGCCGCCATCGCCAGCGGCGTCTCGGAACTCTTCGGCGGCGATCCGGTCTCATTCGACTACAAGGGCGGCGAAACCCACCTGTCAGGTCTTGGCACTGCCGATATCAACGGTGTTGTCCTCACCGGTATCGATCGCAACAAGTCCGTCACCATCAACTACGCCACCGCTGATGTGAATGGTTGCCTCGTCGCGACCACCATCTGTCTGGCTCTGCCGGTGGAAGGCGAGATCGCCTACACCACCGAGAACAACATCCCCATCGGCCTGACCATTCTTGATCGCATCAAGGAACTACGGCAGCTTATGTCCGACTATGGTTCGGATCCGGTGGCCAAGGCTGCCTACCAAAGCGAGATCACTTTCCTTGAAGCCAAGCTCGTTGCGCTTGGTCTTATCAAGGACGGCGGCACCGGCGCCTTTGTGGCGCCCAGTGAGCTCGACGAGAAAAAGATCGAGCTTGAGCGCAGCAAGCTGGCGCTGAACGGGCTCGGGGCCGGATTCGACGCGGCAAGTGACAACGTCTCGGGCAACAGCAATACGGTTGCGACGCAAGGCGGCTCGGTGGATGGCTATGCCAACGACCTCAGATCGGCTTCGGGCAGTGCTTCGAGCAAATCCGGTGACGTCGTCGCCGGCATTGCCGGGCTCACCAACTACGGCGGCAGCAATGCTGACAGCAACGCAGCTGACCTGGCCGAGATCAATCGCCTCAAGAACCTCAATACGGGATATGTCAGCGACATCGCGACCGCCCAGACGCAGCTGAGCACTGCCAAGTCGGCGGTCAGCGAGGCGCAGGCCCGTATCGAGACGCGGCGCAGCTTTATTGCCGTCAAGCTCAACGAGATCAGGAACAAGCCCTACGGTGCGCCAGCAAGCGAGATCGCAGCGTTGCAAAACCAGATCGAGACAGCTCGTGAAGCGATTGCCACTGATACCGCAATTATCAACACCAATTTGCCCACCATCCAGTCGGCGACCGAATCGATCAACAATCTCGGCACGTCGATCAAATCGAACCTGACGACAATTTCTTCCCGGCAGGCGAACATGCTGTCCCGCAGCAGGGGCGGTAGCGGTGATGATGCCAAGGTCGCCGCCATCAACGCCAACATCGGCCAGTTTGACGGGTTTGCGTCCACCGTCAGTGGACGCTCCGGGTCAATCACCACCAGCTTGGGCACGGTGCAGACCAACGTAGCGGGATCAACCGCCTCTATCGGCACGGTGAACAGTTATCTCAGCAACCGGACGACGCTCCGGACCGCCATCAGCACCATCGAAACCGGTATTGCCAACAACAGCTACTCCGCGACGGGCTCGAATACCCCCACCACCGGCGCTGTCACCATTGCGGATACCGTGGCACGCCTGGGCGACATATTCATCACGGCCGATCAGCTGACCGGCACCGGTGACCTGCGTGCTCCCGGCAATGCCTCGATCGATATCACAAACAATACCGGCCACACACTCAAACTGGGCAACCTCACCATCGACAGCGATTCTGGTGGTCGCATCCGCTTCAACGGCGCGGAGGTCAACAGTACGGCGGACATCAACGCCCTCAACAAAGGCGGCGTTTCGGCCAATTTCGGGCAGCTCGTCACGGCGATCACGCAAGGCTCGCCCATGCCGAGCATTTCGATCCGCAGCAATTACACCTCGGACAGTGCGACGTTCTACAATAGCTCTTCTGAAATTCTGGCAGTCAAAACGCCGCGCCCGGCACCCGACATCATCCTCCTCAAGGATCGCGTGCTCACCAACCCGCGCGGTGCCGTCAGCATCCTCAGCGAGGCCGGCAATATCTACATGCATGGCGAGACCGATGCGGGTTCGGTCAGCATCACTGCCAAGAATGGCGACTTCGTCCAAGGCTTCGTCTACGGTTTCGAGCATGTCGCCGGTGATCCCGGCAATGGCGTAGCCACCGGCGGGGGCATCACAGCCAACGGCGCCATCAACATGAGCGCGCGTTACCTCAACATCAACGGGCGGGTTCAGAGCGGCATTGCGCAGTGGAACCTGACCATCGGTCAGAACCCGTGGGTGATCGGAACCGCCCAGCAAGTGGGGCTCAGTCAGTCCACCATCGACGCTGTGGCTGCCTATGTCACTCAGTACAGGAACGCCCAGGTCAGCGACCGCACCTATGTGATCATCGCCGACCAGCTGAAATACGTCATCAGCGCCGACGGGCAGGGCGGCCGTTACGAGTTCACCACCAGCTACGCTCAGTCCAATGCCGCGAACGGCACCTACAAGCTGGTCGATACGGTCGGCAATATCGGCGCGAGCTATGATCGGCAGACCAACAAGTTCGTCGTGGACGGCACCAATGTGCGCGGTGGGTCGATCCAGATCTATGGGCAAATCCTCAACACCGCCTCCAGCGGCGGCGAGCTCAACGTTCTGGATGGCTTCGGCACCATAAACATCGTCAACAATGATGGCCGCGAAGTCGTGCTGGGCAAGCTCGATACCGGCGAAGACCCGACTGGTACGGGTCGCGGCATCGCCGGGCGCATCGAGATCACCGACATCTATGGCCTCACGAGCAACGCGGCGCGTCCGGTAACGGCGGTGCGCACCGTCTACACCCGAAACAACGGGCTGATGACCAGCGTCCGCGACACAGGATACATCAATTCCGACGGTACTTTCGTTGTCGAGAGCAATCTGACCAGCACCAAGAGCGGCGGCGGCTGGGCGTATGATCCGCAGACCGGTATCCGCTTCAACTACACCACGGCCGTAGACTTCTCCGAAAAGATCGTCAGCCAATACAGTGGCACCCAGTTCCTGGGGAACACCGACTGGCGCGTCTGGGAGCAGAAGACTGCCGATTGGCAGACGCGGACGACGCTCGACTCTTACCGCCTCAAGGATGGCACCTACGTCTCGTTTAACACCGGTCTGGGCAGCAAATCGGTCGACCACATCGACGGCAACACGGTGGTGACGCTGATCGACGAATGGAGCGATTGCAACTGGTGGACCCTGTGCATTGCCCAGGACTATACCGTTATCCTCGAGGCAATCACGCCCAAGAAAACCATCACCACCAACACGCTTAAAGCCGACAACCCGATCGCCATCAATTTCATTGGCCAGAGTTCCGGCTCGGTCAGTGTGCAGTCGGGCTCGAGTGTCCATCTTGCTGGCGTTATCAACAACCGGACCGGCTCTACCAGCATCACCTCAAGCACCGGTGACATTGCCCAGGCCAATCCCGAGGCGATGATCAACTCCAATGCGGTGACCCTGAGCGCAACTGCAGGCAGCGTCGGAGCGCTGGGCACTGGCAACGCCGTCAGGGTCTCGCTGGGCAGCGGTGAACTCAATGCCACGGCCGGCAACGGCAATGTTGTGATCGATGCCGCTTCGGGCATCAACGTGGGCACCATCAAGGCTTCCGGCTCCGTCGCCTCGCTGGAAGGTCGTGTCGTTCTGACCGCCGCCGGCTCGATCAACGGCACATCCTCTTCGCTGATCGAGGCGCCGCGTGTCGAACTGACCTCGATCAACGGCGCGATTGGCTCGGCCACAAACCTGCTCAAGGTCAATACCGGCTTCAGCAGCACCGCCGCCGATCGTCCATTCGGCGATCCGGCGAGCGGGCAGGTGCTCAACACCTATTATGGCCTCAAGGCCAATGCGGTAGGCGATATCGGCATCACCTCCGGCACCTGGACCGGCAACAGCACCGCCACGATGCTGGTCGATCAGGTGGTTTCCACCGGCGGCAATGTCCGCCTCAAAACGGAAGGGGCCATTCTCGATAACAACCCGATCCAGTCCGTCGACACGCGCACCTATAACGAGCTCTTGGCCTACTGGAACGATCTTGGCTTGGTCGCCGGCGCGGAGAACACCGCCAAGGTCAACGCGGTCATCAAGTCCTTCGAGACACAAATCGCCAGCGAGCGACAGATCTACTTGCAGATGCGTGCTCGCCAGGGCGACGGCGGCGCGGCTTACGACCCCAATTTCGTCTACCGCATGACGGCGAGTGAAAAGCTGGCCTTCGGCGAAACGCTGCGCCTGGGCGATTCAGCCCTTACGCAAAGTGAGATCGACACGCAGATCACCGCCTTCGAAACACAGCAGACGGACCGGTATCATCGCGTCGAGGCGCAATTGGCCGGTCTCACCGGCAATTTCGATGCAGGCACCGGGCTCTATACCGCCAGCGCAGCCGAACGGGCCACTCGTGGTGAAGGCGCGGTCTGGAGCGAGCGCCAGCTGGCCTTCTCGCTCTCGGCAGGCGCGCTCAAGACGATCACAGGCACCAATCCGGTGCTCAAGGCGGCAAACGTCTCGGGCCGTGCTGTAGCGCTTGAAGCCGGTCTCGGGCTTGGCGAAGTGGCTGGCAGCATCCAGCTGCCAACCAACATCCTGCCCAGCGCCTTGACCGATGCGCAAAAGATCGCCCTGGCCACTGCCGAGCGTGGCGACTTCAGCTACAGCAATGGCGTGCTGACCATTCAGTCGATCCGCCCGCTCAACGTCTCGGCGGCGGACCAGCTCACTGCCTCGATCAGCGCCGCCACGGGCAACGCCTATCTCGCTTCGTTGGGCGATGCGCGCCTGGGCACTATTTCGGTGCCTGGCGAGCTGCGGCTCAAGGTACGTGGCTCCATCATGCATGCCAATGCGCAAAGCCCCGCAGTATCGGCCGGATCCTTCATCCTCGAAGCCTCCAATGGCGGCATCGGCTCCTATCGCGACCTCAATGGCAACCTTGTTGCGGGCACGCTTCGGGTCACCGCGGTCAACACCTCAGGCACGCCGGGCGCCTACAAGGGCTCCATTATAGCGAGGGCCGGGCTCGACCTCTCGCTCAAGGTAGATGGCGTCACCGGCACCACCGAGAGCGGCGATGCCAATATCGACACCGTCTACTCACGCGGCAATGTGAAGATCACGGCAGACAAGTCGGTTCGCAATGCCAGTGGCGATGCCCTGATCAACGTTTTGGGCACAACCGTGGACATCAAGGCGCTCGAGGGCGCGATTGGCAGCAGCACCAGCCGGCTCAATGTCGGCAATGAACTGGGCGGCCGGGTCGATCTTGCCTCCAGGGGCAATATCTACGCCCATGGTCCATCCGGCTACCAGCTGAACCTGCGGACCCTTGTGGCGGGCGGAGCTGTCGATGTTACCGCTGCGGGCAACCTTACGCTTTCGGGCTTGGTGACGGCGCCCGTTTCGGCCACGTTCGCCGCTGCCGGGCAGCTGGCCATGAGTCAGGGCGTGATCAACGCCGGCACTGGTGGCGTCACCTTCACCGCCGGCACACTCCGCATGCTGACAGCCGCCGGCATCAGCAGTGCCGGTGGGGTGGACATCACCACGACTGGCGATGCTCAGGTGACCAATATCGCTTCTAGTGCCACTGGATCCAATGCCATCCGCATCCAGGCGGGCGGACGCATCCTGGCCGGCACCGCCCAGAGCCGCACTGACCTCGCCGCGACGGCTCCGGGGGCCGCCATTACGCTTGTTGCCGGCAACGGCATCGGCAATAGGCAGGTGGCAAACACCACTCTTGCCGCTGCGGGCGAAGTCAACCAACTGAACCACCTGCGCTTACGTGCCGGCCTGGTCTCGGCCACCAGCACCAACGGCGAGATCGCCATTCATGCCCTCGATGGGGTGAAAGGCAGCAGCTTCATCAATACCAGCGGTGCCTTGATTGACATCGTGGCCGATGATGACCTGACGGCAAGCGGCATCCTGGCCGGCAACGGCGCTATCAGTTCCAAAATCGGAGGAAAATTGGCGGTTGGCACCTTGGCTGCGGGCACAGCCATGACAGTGGAAGCACTGGGTGACCTCACAGTCACGACGGCCGAGGCCGGCGGCACGATGCGGCTGACCAGCGGCGGCCACCTCGGCTTCGATAGCCTGAGGACGAACGGCACCGGCAGCGACCTCGGCGACATCCACCTAACCTCGCGCGGCGGCACCTTGAATGGGCGGGAGGCAGATGCCAATGGCGGTCTGCTGGCCAATGCCAAGGGCCAGCTTGCCTTCACCACGCTGCGCGCCACCACCATGATGGACCTGGTTGCCGGCACCGATCTGTCGGGAAGCAGCATCCTGGTGCGAAAGGGTGCTTTGGGCGTCAAGGCCGGCGGCAATGCGCAGGTCGATTCCATTGCTGCAGGACATAAGGCGACAGTCGACGCCATGGGCAGCCTGCGGGTCAAGACAGCTTTGGGCGGCGGCACGATGCGGCTGTCCAGCGGCGGCAATCTCGGTTTTGATAGCCTGAGGACGAACGGCGCCGGCACCGACATCGGCGACATCTATGTAACCTCGCGCGGCGGCACCGTAAGGGGTCGTGAGGCAGATGCCAATGGCGGTCTGCTGGCCAATGCCAAGGGTCAGCTTGCCTTCACCACGCTGCGCGCCACCACTATAATGGACCTGGTTGCCGGCACCGACCTGTCGGGCAGCAGTATCCTGGTGCGACAGGGTGCTTTCGGCGCCGAGGCCGGCGGCAATGCGCAGGTGGGCACCATCGCTGCGGGTCAGGCGGCGACAGTCGACGCCCTGGGCAGCCTGCGGGTCAAAACAGCTTCGGCCGGCGGCACGATGCGGCTGTCCAGCGGGGGCGACCTCGTCTTCGATTATCTCAAGACTTTGGGGATCGCTGGCGATGCCGGGGACATCCACCTCCGCTCGCATGGCGCCTCCGTCCTGGGCGGCGAAGTCGACAGCAACGGCTCGCTCTTCGTCAACGCCAAGGACCAGCTGGTATTTGCCCGCCTGCGCTCGGGCAAGGACATGGATTTGACCGCTGGCGGTTCGGTCAAGGGATCCGATCTCGACGTTGGCGGTGAGCTGCGCTTTGACTTCGCCGGCTCCGATCCAATCCACCTCGCCAAGGTCACCGGCAGCGAGCTCAGGCTACAGGGTGGTGGGCCGCTTCGCATCGATCGCGTCGACGTCAGCAAGAGCGCCAGTTTCCAGGCGCCGGACACGGTGGTGGGCGTGCTGAACCATACCGGTCCTGGTATCCTGCAGCTGGACGTCACAGGCTATCGCGGCGGTGTCGCCGATCGTGCTGCAATGACGATCAATGCGCCTGGGGGCGTGGACGTGGACCAGCTGTACCTGCTTGACGGCCGGTTCAAGAGCAATGGCCCCAACTTCACGATCGGCGACGCATTCATTCCGGGCTCGCTCGAGTGGGGAACGCCATGGCGGACGTTTTGGATGAACAATCGCAACCAGACCCCTGTTCTGGGGAACGACGTCCAGCTCTATGATCCCGGCTTCGCCTTCAGCATGAGCCAGACCGGCAGCATGACGAGAACCGACAGCTACGTCGTACGCTATGGTAGCGGCTCGCAGATCGGCATGTTGCGGAACGGGGAGACCTATCTCGGGGCCAGCTTCGTGCGGGACTTCGAGCGGGCCTTGCAAGCCCCTGGCGGCGGTGAACGGCTGGGCGAGCGGCGGAGCCTCGGCTGGGGCAGCTTTATGACCTGGGCGCGCACCTTTATTGGTGCTCCAGTCACAAGTGTTCCGGGTCAACCAGCTGTTAACCTCGGTGAACAAAAAGAGTCAGAAGAAGTGGCGGCGCTTGACTGAGTCGTCACACAGCAACGGTTGGGGCTTGGCTTGAATGACAACTGCTAGACAGGGTCTTGGTGCCGTCACCATTGTCGTAGTCCTGGCGGCTGCGACACCCTCGGCACTGGCGCAACCGATCGATGCGGGGGCCATCAGCCAGCAGACGCAGAACCAAGCCTTCGGAGACACCCAGGCGCCGAGCCAACAGATCCCCGGAGTGGTGACGGATGCGCCGCCACCGCCGCTCGTCCTGCCGCCGGGCGGGGCCACCTTCGAGCTCAAGGGCGTCGTGTTCTCGCCCTCCGAATTGCTCCCCCAGACCGCACTTGACGCCATTGCAGCACAGTATGTCGGCACCGAGGTCGACCTGTCGGATCTGCAGAACATCGCCAATGCAGTCAATGCGCTCTATGCCGGCGGCGGGTTCGTCACTGCTAGCGCCATCCTGCCGGCGCAGGACCTCACCGATGGCGTCCTCGAGGTAGAATTGGTGGAAGGCCGGGTCGGTGCGGTCACGCTCACCGGCCGTCAGCGCCTCAACCGCGATCTGGTGGACGACGCCATTCAGCTGGAAAGCGGCAGGGTCGTCAACGCACCGGACCTTGCCGGCGATGTGGACCTGTTCAACCGCACCAGCGCCGCCCAGGTCCAGGCTTCGCTACAAGCCGGTGCTGCGTTTGGGCTCACGGACATCAATCTTGCGGTCATCGAGCCCCCGCGCAATTCGCTGCAGTTTTTCGTCGACAATCTGGGTGTCGAAAGCGTTGGTCAGTATCAGGGGGGCTTTGTCTTCCAGCACTATGGCCTGCTTGGCTTTGACGATCGGCTGACCGCCTATGGCCTTGCAGCCGAGGGCAATCTCTTCGGCAACCTCGCCTACAACACCGCGATCACCCCGTGGGGCACCCGCGCCGGTGTCAGCTACAGCCGCTCGGGCATCCGCATTGTTAATGGTCCGTTCGATAGCCTCAACGTTACCGGCAGTGCCGAGGTCTATGCGGCCAACCTCTCCCATCCGCTGATCAACGAAGGCGCGTTCCTGCTCCTGGGCAATCTGGCGTTGTCACGGGGGACATCCGAAACCCGGCAGGCCGGAGTGGTCATCACCGATGACACCAACCGCAAGGTGACCTTGGGTCTCAATGCCAGCTATTTCGGTGGCGACTTCAACGCGACCATCTCGCCCACCGTGTCCTTCGTCGACGCCGATCTCAACGTCACCGGCCAGAATCTCGACTACACGCTTTACCAGATCTCGGGTGCTGCCTCTTTCCGCTTCGCCGAGACCTATCTCGTCAGCTTGCGCGGGGCAGGGCAGCTGGCTTCCCAGCAGCTACTACCCGGCAGTGATCTGTTCCAGATTGGTGGTCCGGCGACGGTCCGTGGTTATCCCTCGAGTGCGGCGTCAGGGGATGCGGGGTACTACCTCAATCTCGAACTACACCGCAGCTTCGATGCGCTGGTCGACGGATTGGAGGGTTTCGTGTTCCTCGACCACGGCAAGGTCTACTCACAGTTCCCCGAAGTGACCTCGCTCACCTCGGCCGGCATTGGTCTCAACTATACCTGGAATGATCGGGTGCGCGGCGAGCTTTCCGTCGGCTTCCCACTCGAAGACGACGTCGTGCCCGCCCAGCAATCGGCGGTCGTTTACGCCCGAATAATCGGTACCGTGTTCTAGCTCCATCTGATTGTAAGAGTTCTCATGTCCCAAGCGACTGCCGCCCCCTCCACCGACAACCCGCTGTTCTACAGCAATCCGGTGCCGCTCGACCGCAATGTGCATCGTGCTCTCAAGACCGGGGTGCTCAACACTGACTACAGCTTTGCCCGAAGCGCGCACTTCGTCCCCGCGTTGATCGATGAGTTCTCGCCCGCTTCACGCGAGATGCCGATCGTTTTCCTGCCCACCAACAAGACCTATTCGCCCGTTTTCATGCTGGGTCTTCGCGCCGGCGAGAACCGGCTGATCAAGGACGATGGCGCGTTCACCACAACATATGTTCCAGCCTATCTGCGTCGGTATCCCTTCATCCTGGGCGAAGAGCAGGGCCGAGATCCTGTGGTTTGTATTGACGCCGGCAACCTCGTTCTGTCGGAGACCGACGGCGAAACGCTCTTTGATGACGACGGCCAGCCCACGCAGTCGCTCCAGAACATGGTGGATCTGGCCACCAACTATTTCGAGGCCGGCAAGCGCACCCAGGCTTTCGTATCCATCCTGGACGACCTCGGCCTCTTTCGTCAGATTACCATCGAGTCCCGCACCAGCAGCGACGGCCAGACCATCCACGGGTTGGCAGCCATCGACGAGAACAAGCTTTATGAGCTGTCCGACGCGGATTTCCTGACTCTGCGGACCCAGCGGCTGCTTGGCCCGATCTTTGCGCACTTCTTCAGCCTGTCGCAGATCGATCGTCTTCGCTGAGCAGTAAAGAGCGACGGGGTGTCATAGCCGCGGTTGTAAAAGTCCGCTAGTCGCCAAGCCAAGAGGAGGGGCAGACGAGTTCAAGCGTAGCCTTAACAAGTTCGCTTGAAAGGCTGAAACGAAATCGCTCCCCGCCGACTGCACTTGAGTCGAACCAAGGGAGCACTTGCAAGGAGATCGGCTGCTACGCCTCACCCTTGGCGTAGTTGACGGCAGCGACTTGCCAGCAGCCGATCCCATGGGCAGCTAGAGAGCTTCTAGAACCAAGCGCCTTGCCGTGAACACCACAACGGTTAACGCCGGATGCCGGCAAAAATCACTACCCGTTAGCCGCCGAACTGAGGACGTGCCGCCGCTGCATCGACGAACATTGAGAAGAGTAGCTGCAGTTGGTGCTTTACGTTTGTCCTCTAAGACGCTGAGACGGAGATGTTCCTGCCTTAGCGAGTAGCTGGCCACCGGCAGCGTCGATGTCCAGCTTAGGCGTGAATAGAATAGTTCCTGCTATGATCAACAGGGCGGCTTTGAACGCGACTGCAAGGGCACGGTTCTCAAGGCGGTAAGCATGTCTGACCTGGAATCCCCTCGGTGAGGTTGAGCCCCGGCCAAATGGGACCGGCGGGAGAAGGAGCGTTAATCACCCTTTCCGCACCTGCGCCGATCATCGTGGAAGCGGCCTCGGGCAGGCACTAAGAGTTCGGAATCTGCGCCCTGCGGCCGTGATCACTTCTGGCGTGTTGCTGCTTTCCTTCCCCAGTTCTGCCGATCAAACCGCACCGGTAGTTGAACCTTGTAGCGGGGATATCTGTTCGAACCTCACACCCGCTTCCTTGCTGGACGAGTGTACGGTCACCTTCGACAGGGATTGGATGGCATGATTTATCGCAAAACCGAATGCCCCAACGACAGGGAACCTCCCACCTGACGGATGGGCCGATGGTTCCGGGGCAACTGGCGGCACATCCATGAGCGTTGGGCTGAGCCACCCGATGGGTGGAAAGCTGAAGCACCTTGCGGTGTTGGGTTGTCCGGCGGGGCAGGTCGTGTCCCAAGTGATGGTGTAGCTGAAGGGTGGTCATCGACGGATTTCCGGTAAGGTCTGGTTGCTTACCCCAACCCTGCACCTGAAGGACCACCGATGACCGACTCGATGATGAACCTGCG
>JAESGL010000203.1_pt1 | contig 61944 bp, 56 predicted proteins | sample 9269711 | NCBI WGS metagenome assembly JAESGL01 (sample SAMN14515918, study PRJNA621676) | algae metagenome | isolation source: Kastovskya adunca ATA6-11-RM4 and co-occurring heterotrophs from soil and... | place: Chile: Atacama Desert | collected 2011-06-27 | reverse complement strand
TAATTTCCCACTGCGGGTCAGTAAGTCTCTCTTGTTGAGTCTGCATAAGTAATTAGTTTGGTCACTTATTTTCTTACGCAACTGACTCGCTTTTTTATGCCCCACTCAAAATTTAAACATGATCTAAAGAACTTAAACACCTTCCAACCTTTAAGGATGATTTCCATAAATTAATTGATATACAGCCACTACATACTTTTTATGTGTCTGATTTCATCATTCGATCAGACTACAAAGGGATTTATAATTGGTATAGATTTGATCCCACAAAACAATATAATGAGCATCCCAAGTCAGAAGGATTAGAAGTTAGGTTTGAATTGGTAAATACTGACTCAATGATGGTTGTCCATTTTAATGAAGAAGATAATTTCATTTCTCATGCAGGAATAATAGATGTAACTAGTGACTCACTGACAATCTTGTGGCATGGGAATGTGATTGAGAAGTTTAAAAAAATAAAATAAACTTGCCCCAACAATTAGAACTCAAAATTGAGTGGGCCCGGGGGGCTCCCACTAATTTTTGAGTTCTAATTGTTTGTGTTTAGTTTTTATCCAAAAGGCGTTTTACAGTTATTGCCTGAAAGCTTTTGCCGTACCGAGTTAAGTACCCCAATTGATTTAACCTGTTGGCTATAAAGCGAAGAGAAACGCCTTCCCTTTTCAAAAGGCGAGCCATCTCCCCTGCTTTGATATTGTGTTCATTGGCGCGGGCATTACTCCTAACGGCCTCAATACCCTTCCATTGTGCTTCTTGGGTTAAGTTTTTTGGATTACCCAGTATAAAGCCCTGGGCTTTCTTGCTCTCCAATGCAGATCGTGTACGCTCTGAAATCATCTTCCTTTCTTTTTCAGCCAGGGCAGCAAACAGGTGCACGGTGAAGTGATCAGCTTCGGGAAGGTCGCAAGCTTTGAAGTGCACTCTTGACTCCAAGAGGGAAGAAATAAAAAATACATTCCTGCTCAAACGGTCCAGCTTGGCAATCACCAATAATGCATCATTCTTTTTTGCATGGGCAATAGCTTTCAACAGTTCGGGCCGAGCATTGTTCTTTCCCGATTCCACATCGGTAAATTCAGTGAGTATTTCTCCCTCCTTGCAGAATTGTTCGACGGTTCTTCTTTGGGCTTCCAGGCCGAGGCCGGATTGTCCCTGCTTTTGAGTTGACACCCGGTAGTAGGCAACGTACTTCTTCATCTGGGACTAAAAGTAGCAAAATTTTAGAGGTGTTACAATCCTTAAAGGTTCGTTTAAGGATTGTAACACCGGAAGATTGTTTACACTTTGTAAACATTTTCGAGAAAGTTGTTTGCAAATGGTAAACTTTGTGGTTAAGTTTACGATATGTAAACCTATTAGGTGAGTTTACGTAATGTAAACTAATTGATAACTTTCAACCAAGAGGAGAATTGTAGAGATGAAAAACATTGTTGCCGAGAGCAACATCAGAGCATTCTACCTGAAGCATCCGGATTCAAAAGAATCCTTACTGACATGGATGGACGTGACAAGGAAAGCGCAGTGGAAGAATCCCCATGATGTGAAGCAGAGCTTTAACAGTGCTGACCCTATTGCCAATAGCAGAGTGGTCTTCAACATCGCAAAAAACAAGTACAGGCTAATTGCCAAAATTAATTATTTGTCGCAGTGGGTATTTATTTGTTTTATCGGTACCCACCAGGAATATGATCAGATAGATGCAACTACTGTTTGTGTTTATTGATTTTAGCAACATGAAAAAAATCCCCTGGCAGCAGGCCGGGGGTTACTAGCCAACCCCCTATCCCACATTTTTAATTATAATTCAACATGGTTACTGTAAATGCTATTCATACCGAACAAGACTATAAGGCAGCTCTAAAAAGACTACATGAAATCTTTGATGCACAGCCAGGTACTGCAGAGGGTGAAGAAGCAGAAGTATTGATTCTACTAATTGAGAAATACGAAGCTGAAAATTTCCCTGTAGAGTATCCTGATCCTATTGAGGCGATCAAGATCCGCATGGATGATCTTGGATTACATGACAAAGATCTAGTTGAGGCTATGGGCAATAAGAGTTCTGTAAGCCTGGTGCTCAATCGTAAAAGACCCCTTACCCTAGAGATGATTAGAAATCTTTCTGAATTACTAGGTCTTTCCGTTGAGCTGTTAATTCAACCTTATGAACTTAATGCAGATAAGTTACAACATGCTTAAAATGTCTTACTAGAATTCAAACCCAGCTAAACGGCTGGGTTTTTTATTGAAAACATCTCTAATGGTTGATCAATATTCTACTGAACTAATCCTAAAGTGTAGATCAAGAATTCCTGATAGGTCTATACTATATATAGTATAGACCAGGAAAAATAGCGCTGCTAAAAAGCGGAAAAATAGTGCTGCAGTTCACATGCTGCGGTGGCTTAGTTTCTGAATTTCTGATTTGATGTGAGCCGGTGCCAAGATGGAAACTCATTGAGTTAACCAACTTTATATATCAGATCAAAGACAAGGCGTGAACAGTGGATAACTCTTCCAGAGTTAACCCACAATTAACACCATAGAGGCCGTGGATTTATGGATAACTCTTTGGGAGTTACCCACAAGTCCACAGCCAGGCCGGTTGTAGTGGCTTTTATTTAAAAGTTAGTTTTTTTATATCTAATTCATTGTCGTTCTAAAGCCGCAGCTTTGACATTATTGACAAATCAGTTAACAAATTTTTAGCTGTGAAACGACCTGGAAATTAAGAGTGCTACACTTATCGAGTGCTAGATTAGAAGCCGGAGCAGCTTGATAGATAGCATGAGCACCATAACAATTTTCCACACCCCAACCCTCTATCATTTCCAAAACTTCCTTACCTTAGAATTCCGATCAACCAAGGATAGAGAGGTAAATGTCCAAACCCACTCCTCCGGCCGCCAAACCAAAGGCCGATATAGATTTTGAGAAGGAACTCTGGGATGCCGCCAACGAATTGCGCGGTGCCGTAGCTGAAAACCAATACAAGGATTACGTGCTCTCCCTGCTCTTCCTCAAGCACCTCTCCGAGCGCTACGAAGTGCGGAAACAGGAGCTGCAGCTTTCCTTCTTTGAGCCTGGCAGCGATTACTATAAGCTCAATGCAGAGATGCAGAGCGAAGTGCTGGAAGATGAGCTCGAGTACCAGGCCAAAAACGTCTACCGCCTGCCCCCCGAATCTACCTGGAATTACCTGCGCGAAAGGGCCGAACAGGACGATATCAAGGTGCTGGTCGACAAGGCTTTTGTGCGCATCGACGAGATCCTGGCCCAGCGCAATCCCGACTACAAGGGCGTACTGGAGCCTATCTTTGTCAAGAGCCAGCTGATGCCCACGCAGGTGGCGGGGCTCATCAACCTCTTTTCCAAAGAGAAATTCTCGGAAATCAACAATCCTGAAAGCGATATTTACGGCCGCGTGTACGAGTACTACATCGGCAAGTTTGCCCAGGCCGAAGGCTCCGGTGCAGGACAATTCTTTACGCCCGGCTCGGTGGTGCGCCTGCTGGTAGAGATGATTGAGCCGCTGCGGGGCCGCATCATGGACCTGGCCTGCGGCAGCGGCGGCATGTTTGTGCAGAGCCTTAAGTTTGTGCAAGCCCACGGCGGCGACAAAAACGACATTTCCATTTACGGACAGGAGCGCTACGAGGGCACCCTGCGCCTCTGCAAAATGAACCTGCTGCTGCGTAACCTTTCCTTCGAGGTAAAGCTGGGCGACTCCCTGCTGCAGGACCGCTTTCCGCAGCTGCGGGCCGACTACGCCCTCATGAACCCGCCCTTTAACATCTCCAACTGGCACCCCGAGCTCCTGCCAGAGAACGACCCGCGCCTGTTCGGAGCAAAAGAAGAGTTTACTACCCCCGGCAATGCCAATTACATGTGGTTCCAGACCCTCTGGCACCACCTCAGTGAGCGGGGAACGGCCGGCGTGGTAATGGCCAACGGTGCCATGACCACCGGCAGTGGGGGAGAAAAGAACGTGCGGGAGCACATGATCCGGCAGGGCATGGTCGATTGCATTGTGCAAATGCCCGACAAGCTCTTCCTCACCACCGGCATTCCCGCCTGTCTCTTTATCCTCAGCAAGAACCGCGACGGCAAAGACGGCGAGCACTGCGAGCGCAAAAGGGAAATCCTCTTCATCGATGCCCGCAAGCTGGGCCACATGGTGAGCCGCCGCCTGCGTGTGTTCGAAGAGCAGGATCTTAGCCGCATTGCCGATGGGTACCACCAATGGCGTAACCTCGGCGGCCGCTATGCCGATGTGGAGGGCTTCTGCAAAGCCGCCTCACTGGCAGAAGTGGAAGCCAACGGCTTCGTTTTATCTCCGGGCCGTTATGTAGGCTCCGAGGCCGAAGAGGACGATGGCGTACCCTTTGAAGACAAGATGAAAGCCCTGAAGGAGGAACTGGCGAAGCAGTTCGAAGAGGGGGCGGTGCTTGAAAGGCGGATACGGGAGAATTTAGAAGGAATTGGGTTTGGCTTGTAAACTGGTAATATAATGGCTTTAAATATCAATCAGGTTTTGCAGGATCTATTGGCGCATGGGCTTGAAACCGAAGTAGTGGAATTTAAGGCAGCCAGCAATAGCTATGATTTTACAAAAATTGGTAAATATTTCTCTGCACTCTCCAACGAAGCCAACCTGAGTAGCAAACCCTTTGCCTGGCTGGTTTTTGGCGTAAGAGATAAAGACAAGACCGTTGTAGGTAGCCAATTCAGGCCTAACAGAAAAGACCTCGACAGCCTGAAAGGGGAAATCGCCAATAAAACCACTAACCGCATCACCTTTATGGAAATCCATGAGCTGGTGCTGTCAGAAGGACGGGTACTACTTTTACAAATACCGGCAGCACCCCGCGGCTTACCTGTTTCTTTCGAGGGACATTATTATGGGCGGGATGGCGAAGAACTGGCACCACTTAATCTGGAAGAAATTGAGCGCATACGGGCACAGGCCACTACCGAAGACTGGAGTGCCGCGCTGCTGCCCGGAGCCAGCCTGGAGGACCTGGACTCAAAAGCGCTTACTCTTGCCCGGGAAAATTACAAGGGAAAATTTCCAGACAAAGCAGCGGAGGTAGACCAGTGGGACGACACTACCTTTCTCAACAAGGCAAAACTTACCATTAAAGGCAAGATCACCAGAACAGCTATTTTGCTGCTGGGAAAAGAAGAGGCAGAGCATTTTCTAAGCCCGGCAGAAGCCAAAATTCGCTGGGTGCTCAAAGACACCCGCAATCAGGACAAGGATTACGAGATCTTCAACATCCCCTTTTTGCTGGCAGTAGATAAGGTGTATGCCAAAATCAGGAACCTGAAGTACCGCTATATCAAAGAAGGTACCCTCTTCCCCGAGGAGGTACTGAAGTATGAGCCTTATGTGATCCGCGAGGCGATCAACAACTGCATTGCTCATCAGGATTATACGAAGGCCAGTCGCATTAATGTGGTAGAAATAGAAGACGAGCAACTGATCTTCACCAACTACGGCAGCTTTATTCCGGGCTCGGTGGAAAAGGTGGTGATGGATGATGCCCCGGAAGAGCATTACCGTAACAAGTTTATGGCCACGGCCATGTTCAACCTCAAGATGGTAGATACAGCCGGGGGTGGCATCAAGAAAATGTTCAACTACCAGCGATCACGCTTTTTTCCGATGCCTGATTACGATTACAGTGGCGGCAAGGTAAAAGTAACCGTTACGGGAAAGGTGATTGACATGGATTATGCCCGGCTGCTGGCACAGGAACCCAGCCTTAGCCTGGAAGAAATCATGCTGCTCGACAAGGTACAGAAGAACAAACTGCTGCAGGAGGCCGAGATCGAGCATTTAAGAAAGAAAAAGCTGGTAGATGGCCGAAAGCCCCATCTGCAGATCTCGAAAAACGTGGCGCAGCTTACCGGCCAGAAAGCCAATTACTCGAAGTTCAAGGCCTTGGATAACCAATACTACCGCGATCTGATCCTGCAGGCCCTCCACGACCACGGTTCGCTGGACCGCAATGATATCAACGAGCTGCTCTGGGAAAAACTGCCCGATTCGATGAACGAGACGCAGAAGATGTATAAGATAGGCAATTTGATTGGGGATCTGCGCAGGAAGGGAAAAATCACCAACTTAGGTTCTGATGCAAAGCCGAAATGGACCTTAAAACCTGAAGCGGATAATTAATTTGATGCGCTCTACGAGAGATTACGAGAGCAGCTACGAGAGATTACGAGAGCAATTACGAGAGTTTATTAGAGATTACGAGAGATAATTAGAGTTTTTAAGCCATTTAATTAGAGATGCTAAGCGTAAAATTAAGAGAGCGAAGAGAGAACAGCGCTGTTTCCCCATCCAGGACTCTGATAGAATGGTGAATCCCCGGCTATACAGCCTCAAGAAATAAATTAGATGTGTTTAGTTATAACTAAACTATATGCCTATATTTGCGTTACAAGAGATAGAGGAGATAAAAGGTAAGATCAAATTTTTCCTTCTTACCATTGATGGAGAAAGCCAATACGAAGCTTTTGAAGCACAAATACAGGCTGAAGGTAATCTGAACCGTGAGTTGATTACCGTTCAGGTGAGAATGCAGGAAATGGCTGAGATGAGACATCCGATGCCAAACACAAAATGCCGGGATCTTACACCAAAAAAGGATCCGGTTAAAGAATACGAGCTGAAGACAAAACACTTACGGGTGTACCTGATTCACGAAGAGCACAAAGGCAGAATAGTGATACTGGCCGGTAAGAAAGGCACACAGCCAAAAGACATTAAAAAATTTCGTAAGCTCAAAGAGGCTTACCTAAATAGCAAATAAAATGATTTCAAGAAAAGAGTTGTACCAAAGCCCGGAGTACTGGCTGGAAAGAGTTCAAAATGACATCTTCCGTATGGTGCACTTCTATATGGAAGAAAAGGGACTTAACCAGTCGGCGCTTGCTAAAGAATTAGGGGTAAGCAAAGGCTATATCTCTCAGATTGTAAATGGCAATTTCAACTTCTCATTAACAAAGCTTATTGAACTTAGCCTTGCGCTGGGCGTAGCACCTAAAGTTTCTTTGGAAGAAAGTTTGGCGGCCTACAGCCAAAATCAGGAAAAAAAACTGGGCTATATGCAAAGCAATGGTTTTATGTCGGTAGAATTTCATACCGTAGTAAGCCCTTACCAGATGGAGGTAGCGAAGGAAGATGGCGCTCACCAATCCCTGCAAATAGCTTAGCGATATGGAAGAAAATAAGGTAAATCTTTCCATCAGCATAGTGAGCATAGCCGAATTAGGCTTTTATGTAAACGAAGAATTAAGCCTGCCGGAAGGAAAAGTAGCCGGACTGAACTTCACTTTAAGCTTTGCCCCCCATCTCTCCGAAGAACTGGTTCGTTTTAGGGTGGAGGCAGGCTTTCATTTGCCCGATGAGCCAGCCAAATTTTTAGCCGGTGGTAAGGTACGCACTGATTATAAAGTAGAAAACCTAAAAAGTCTGGCCATTAAGCAAGGCGAAGAAGAGCGCGTCAATATACCCGATCAGGCCATCATTACAATGTTCAGCTTAGCCATCAGCCACCTGCGCGCCCTGTTGGCCCGCAACTTAAGCGGCACCCGGCACAGCAGTTTAATTTTACCTATTGTTAACCCGGCCGAGCTTTTCATGCAGATGAAAGCAACTGCGACTAAAGCTTAAATAAAAATGGCCGGGATGGCGAGCACCGGGAGCGTAAAGGCGAAATCCTCTTCATCGATGCCCGTATGCTGGTCCCCATGATGAGCCGCCGCCTGCGTGTGTTCGAAGAGCAAGACCTCAGCCGCATTGCTGACACCTACCACCAATGGTGCAACCTGGGCAGCCGCTATGCCGATGTGGGGGCTTCTGCAAAGCCGCTTCCCTGGCAGAAGTGGAAGCCAACGGCTACGTCATATCTCCGGGCCGTTATGTAGGCTCCGAGGCCGAAGAGGACGATGGCGTACCCTTTGAAGACAAGATGAAAGCACTCACAGAGGTGTTGGCGAAGCAGTTTGCAGAGGGGGAGTGTTGGAGAAGCAGATTAGGCAGAATCTAGAGATGTTGAGTTCTCAGTATTCAATAAGCCTCGACAGAGAGACCAAGAAATTAAGAGAAATCTTTTCAACCAATACAACATGAGTTTTCCCACTAAGGTCCTATTGAAATAACACTACCGAATACAGACTGCTTTATTATTTAGGCTTTCTATACCACTAAGGTCCGATTGAAATTTAGTCATTTCTGTGGCCATCTGGGTGGCCTCCTTACTTTCTATACCACTAAGGTCCGATTGAAATTAGCGGATATCCTTTGCATGCTGGCTCTTTGGGTTACCTTTCTATACCACTAAGGTCCGATTGAAATCCAGCTGCCCATAGGTTCCGATGCTTACATTAAGAAGACTTTCTATACCACTAAGGTCCGATTGAAATGCTCTCCTGCTGGCTGCAGCTATTCTATTATTTTTGCTTTCTATACCACCAAGGTGCGATTCAGGTTATGTTTCAGCTGTTCATTGCCATCAGGGAAAGAAGCTTTCTATACCACCAAGGTGCGATTCAGGTTAAATCGTCTCAAATAAATGAACATATACTTAAAAAACTTTCTATACCACCAAGGTGCGATTCAGGTAAGCTGGTGATCATGTGCATGCGATAGCCTTATGGAACTTTCTATACCACCAAGGTGCGATTCAGGTGGCTATAACGACCAGCTGGAGGCAGAGCGCAAACAACTTTCTATACCACCAAGGTGCGATTCAGGTGAACTAACAGATGCCATAGACAAAGCAGGTTTAACCGCTTTCTATACCACCAAGGTGCGATTCAGGTTCCTTGTTGCAAGGGTTAGCCGTTACTGGAATGCTGGCTTTCTATACCACCAAGGTGCGATTCAGGTCGAGCAGGCATAATCAAGAAATAGGAAAGGCTGGCAACTTTCTATACCACCAAGGTGCGATTCAGGTAATACTACTCACCATATCACTTAGCACCACAAAATACTTTCTATACCACCAAGGTGCGATTCAGGTTTCAGCCAGTTTTGGTAACTGTAGATGCTGATCACCTTTCTATACCACCAAGGTGCGATTCAGGTTATGTTTCAGCTGTTCATTGCCATCAGGGAAAGAAGCTTTCTATACCACCAAAGTGCGATTCAGGTTTCCAGTTTTCGACTAATGAAAACCACATCACCCTGCTTTCTATACCACCAAGGTGCGATTCAGGTTACAGGCTTAATCTTGAGATTAGAGTTAAGAAAATCTTTCTATACCACCAAGGTGCGATTCAGGTTAAAAATATTGGGACTTCGTGGCCGATACTCAAAAGACTTTCTATACCACCAAGGTGCGATTCAGGTCAACTGTGGAACGAAAAAAAAAAGATAGTGCGGAAATAACTTTCTATACCACCAAGGTGCGATTCAGGTAAAACGCCGAACCGCCAAACTGATAAAGGCCATAACCTTTCTATACCACCAAGGTGCGATTCAGGTTGGTAGTGATCCCTGGCAGGTTAAGCCCTTTTACATCTTTCTATACCACCAAGGTGCGATTCAGGTAATTGCCTTTGATGGGGTTACGGTGGCTACAAAAAACTTTCTATACCACCAAGGTGCGATTCAGGTTGATACTAGGTTCAGGCGCTGGCCCCATATCCACGCCACTTTCTATACCACCAAGGTGCGATTCAGGTTATTTTCAGTTCGATTCAGGCAATACAGTAGACCTGCTTTCTATACCACCAAGGTGCGATTCAGGTTAGCCTAATGCTCCGCAGGTGGTGCACTCTGTACCTTCTTTCTATACCACCAAGGTGCGATTCAGGTTCGGCTATTATTTGAGCCCAGGTACACACCTCTATGACCTTTCTATACCACCAAGGTGCGATTCAGGTCCTACTGTATCGATCAGGAAATCACGCTCTGCCTCCCTTTCTATACCACGAAGGTGCGATTCAGGTCGGCAACGGTGGCCAGCAACAGCAACAGAGCAACGGCTTTCTATACCACCAAGGTGCGATTCAGGTGGGGTTATCGCTCCGGATTAACACGGTTTTGCATACTTTCTATACCACCAAGGTGCGATTCAGGTTGGTGATGGCCTGCTTGATCCTTCCCTTGAATATAGCTTTCTATACCACCAAGGTGCGATTCAGGTTGTATTTAGAGAATGACGACAAGCTCGTTACGCTTACTTTCTATACCACCAAGGTGCGATTCAGGTCAGCAGCACCAAGGGCAGTAAGGGCAGATTCACCATAACTTTCTATACCACCAAGGTGCGATTCAGGTCTGGCGCAACAGATGGAAAAATAGTGCTGTCAGTTAGCTTTCTATACCACCAAGGTGCGATTCAGGTCCCCGCAGGCTACGAATTTCCAATAGAGGTAAACCCCTTTCTATACCACCAAGGTGCGATTCAGGTCGCGTTTGATACCCGCGCTGTTTGCCATTCTCTAAAACCTTTCTATACCACCAAGGTGCGATTCAGGTGTGGTAAATAGCAACCTTTCTAAATAACACTAAGTAACTTTCTATACCACCAAGGTGCGATTCAGGTCTATATGCCTACATCGAAGCCGACCACCGGACAATTAACTTTCTATACCACCAAGGTGCGATTCAGGTTTGGCCGCCATGATGTGCGCCAAGGTAATATTAGAAAGCTTTCTATACCACCAAGGTGCGATTCAGGTTTTGGCGTGTTCGTGCGTGCGCTTGCCGAAGGCAAAACTTTCTATACCACCAAGGTGCGATTCAGGTCAGACGCTTTTGAGTACTTCGTTACGGTGTGCCTGCTTTCTATACCACCAAGGTGCGATTCAGGTCAGACGCTTTTGAGTACTTCGTTACGGTGTGCCTGCTTTCTATACCACCAAGGTGCGATTCAGGTCCTGAAACGATTCTTAACCACAACCGGAAAATAAACACTTTCTATACCACCAAGGTGCGATTCAGGTAAGGTTTCATATCATAACCGGCATGGCCCTGTTCCACTTTCTATACCACCAAGGTGCGATTCAGGTCTAATCTCGCAGTTCTTGAACTCCCAATAATTTACAGCTTTCTATACCACCAAGGTGCGATTCAGGTCCTAGTTTGATACTTTAGCTCTACCTTTTTGTCCTTACTTTCTATACCACCAAGGTGCGATTCAGGTCTGACTCCTTACCTCATCGGTTGCCTCCATGCCTTCTTTCTATACCACCAAGGTGCGATTCAGGTGGGGCATTGTGTTCGAAGAGGAAACCGAAGAACCTGCTTTCTATACCACCAAGGTGCGATTCAGGTTTGAAAAAAGATACGAAAATCCTTGAAATCTTACTAACTTTCTATACCACCAAGGTGCGATTCAGGTGCTGATCAGATCATCAGCATGCCTGAATACATACCCAGCTTTCTATACCACCAAGGTGCGATTCAGGTAACGCACTTTTCCCCACTAAAAAGCACTGTTCCCCACTTTCTATACCACCAAGGTGCGATTCAGGTTGGGCATCTCTGAAATGAACCTCGAGGTATCTGAAGACTTTCTATACCACCAAGGTGCGATTCAGGTCTACCAGGAGGAACGCAGCAAAGCCCAGGTGTTTAACTTTCTATACCACCAAGGTGCGATTCAGGTGTGTGAATTACCCCACCCAGTTTAACCCCGATATTAACTTTCTATACCACCAAGGTGCGATTCAGGTTACAGAGGATGTGGTAAAAGGCACGGCAGGCACCAGCTTTCTATACCACCAAGGTGCGATTCAGGTGAATTTGTTTTCGGGCATGCTGGCCAGTTCTACCAGCTTTCTATACCACCAAGGTGCGATTCAGGTGCGGGGAGAAGCCCAGGCATGTAACGGTAAATCTTAACTTTCTATACCACCAAGGTGCGATTCAGGTCTTCCAGGCCTTTGCCATACGGCAGCATGATTACCACTTTCTATACCACCAAGGTGCGATTCAGGTACAAGCTTCTATAAATGCCTCTCTTTCGCTAGGCAACTTTCTATACCACCAAGGTGCGATTCAGGTCCTAACTCACCATTTGTATATAAGGTAATAGACTATCTTTCTATACCACCAAGGTGCGATTCAGGTGCAGGAGGTTGCGAAAACCCTGATCGGGCTGGCACCCTTTCTATACCACCAAGGTGCGATTCAGGTAATGATGAGTACCCAAACTTTGTGCCGGCCATGCTTCTTTCTATACCACCAAGGTGCGATTCAGGTCTACTGCTACCTTAGCCCTGGTGCCAGTCTTCCTAACTTTCTATACCACCAAGGTGCGATTCAGGTCCTACACCAGTGGCGCAAAGTCTAACATGGAGGTGAACTTTCTATACCACCAAGGTGCGATTCAGGTGAAAATATGCCCATTCAATTCTTTTGGCAGAATAAACTTTCTATACCACCAAGGTGCGATTCAGGTCCAGAACGTTGTTCTGTAGAGTGGATAAATGGCAAGCTTTCTATACCACCAAGGTGCGATTCAGGTCAAAACCTCCCCCCCCTGTCTTTCTGGATCAATAAACTTTCTATACCACCAAGGTGCGATTCAGGTCAGCTTCGCCTTACTGATCTGTAGCTCAATCTGGGCTTTCTATACCACCAAGGTGCGATTCAGGTTCCAGGCCGGGTGCACATAGCCAGGGCGTGAGAGCAGCTTTCTATACCACCAAGGTGCGATTCAGGTAGCCCGCCTGATGGGCATCAACCAGGGAATTCCAAACTTTCTATACCACCAAGGTGCGATTCAGGTCAAGCTGGAGGAAGTCTACTATGTCCAGATGAAGAACTTTCTATACCACCAAGGTGCGATTCAGGTCTAATACTTTTTTGCTTGGTAGCTTGCTAAATGCTAGCTTTCTATACCACCAAGGTGCGATTCAGGTTGGAAAAGGGAAAGTTCCTGGCATTGAAATTCACGAACTTTCTATACCACCAAGGTGCGATTCAGGTGCTGTTCGATGCTGGCAAAACCGGCATCAAGAAAGACTTTCTATACCACCAAGGTGCGATTCAGGTCGGCGACCCGGAGGGCGACGCCCGGACGCTGCATTTTTACTTTCTATACCACCAAGGTGCGATTCAGGTCAGCTTCGCCTTACTGATCTGTAGCTCAATCTGGGCTTTCTATACCACCAAGGTGCGATTCAGGTACGATTAATAATACTACGAACGTAGCCCTTGATACTCTTTCTATACCACCAAGGTGCGATTCAGGTTGCAGCGATTTGAGGCCAGCAGTCCGACTACCATAACTTTCTATACCACCAAGGTGCGATTCAGGTCTTTCGGTATTACATATTCATCAGCATGTACAACACCTTTCTATACCACCAAGGTGCGATTCAGGTCGAGCAAATGGCCGGTTCTACCAAGCAGACGTACAACTTTCTATACCACCAAGGTGCGATTCAGGTGACGCTCCTCTGGGCTGATGCGGTCTAAGATCATTACTTTCTATACCACCAAGGTGCGATTCAGGTGGGATCCAGCTGGGGCAGCTCGGTGATCTCGAAAACCTTTCTATACCACCAAGGTGCGATTCAGGTTATGTTTCAGCTGTTCATTGCCATCAGGGAAAGAAGCTTTCTATACCACCAAGGTGCGATTCAGGTGTAAAGCACCAATGAGCGGTTCTACATACTTGCTTTGCTTTCTATACCACCAAGGTGCGATTCAGGTTCCTCCGATTACGAGGTCGCGCTCACCTACAACCGCTTTCTATACCACCAAGGTGCGATTCAGGTTCGGTTTTCTTGCTCCCGATCTTCGCGCCTGTATCGCCTTTCTATACCACCAAGGTGCGATTCAGGTTCCTTTAACTGCCCCAGCATAAGCAGCAAGCATAACTTTCTATACCACCAAGGTGCGATTCAGGTGCAGGATTTTAAAAGCAAACTCCTGCACCTGGAGGAACTTTCTATACCACCAAGGTGCGATTCAGGTCTGTAAGCTTTAACCTAAGCATTCCAAAATATATCCACTTTCTATACCACCAAGGTGCGATTCAGGTTTGCGTTTTCCTGGTAAGGTCTAAGGTTCATTTAATGACTTTCTATACCACCAAGGTGCGATTCAGGTTGCAACTATTGCTGTTACAAATTTTCAGTCTGCCTTCTTTCTATACCACCAAGGTGCGATTCAGGTAGGAACAAAAGGGAGCTTGTGCGATTTGCGGAACAACTTTCTATACCACCAAGGTGCGATTCAGGTCAGCTGGACTTCGGTTCACAACGATTGCGTAGATGAGACTTTCTATACCACCAAGGTGCGATTCAGGTACAGAAGGCGGCCCAATCTTAACAGCCAACGAACACCTTTCTATACCACCAAGGTGCGATTCAGGTCCTGCAGCTAGTTCCTCTTCAAAATTCGCTGTTGTGTACTTTCTATACCACCAAGGTGCGATTCAGGTATAACTTTATCATTTGGGCAATTTCCTTCGGAACCGCTTTCTATACCACCAAGGTGCGATTCAGGTTTTGGCATTCACTGTAATAGGCAGCAAGGCCAAGTGAACTTTCTATACCACCAAGGTGCGATTCAGGTTTGGTCAAAATCCATCCGTTTTCTATTAGATAATTTACTTTCTATACCACCAAGGTGCGATTCAGGTGCTGGGTTTGCGCTGCGATGTCACCTCGGAACCTTGCTTTCTATACCACCAAGGTGCGATTCAGGTTGCCCTCATGGATTAACCGCATGTCCGCTTTTACCCCCTTTCTATACCACCAAGGTGCGATTCAGGTCAGTACCGCAATGGTGCTCCGATCTTCGAGAGCGGCTTTCTATACCACCAAGGTGCGATTCAGGTTAGGGCCGCAAGTTCGATATGTATGCCTACAAACACTCCTTTCTATACCACCAAGGTGCGATTCAGGTTTACTTCTTTGGCCCTGGTGTGGTAGGCATAGCCAACTTTCTATACCACCAAGGTGCGATTCAGGTCCCTTCAAAAATTGATTATAACATCAGGCTTCTAAGCTTTCTATACCACCAAGGTGCGATTCAGGTCTTAATAAAGGGAGAGCTGCCGCCGATCTGTACGGCTTTCTATACCACCAAGGTGCGATTCAGGTGCTAACTCTTTCTTCAGGGCTTTAATGCTTCCAGCTTCTTTCTATACCACCAAGGTGCGATTCAGGTCTTAATTTCTTAGAGGTAACACTAGGGGCCAACAACTTTCTATACCACCAAGGTGCGATTCAGGTCAAAGACATGGCCAGACTAAAAAAGAGCGACATACACTTTCTATACCACCAAGGTGCGATTCAGGTACTGCTAAATCAGTTGCTTAATTAGGGCGTTGCCTTCTTTCTATACCACCAAGGTGCGATTCAGGTTGTAATGGTAGGGGTAACCTTCAAGGGGTTTAGCTTCTTTCTATACCACCAAGGTGCGATTCAGGTGCAAATGACGAGGTAACAATCGCATTCTCGCTGGCCTACTTTCTATACCACCAAGGTGCGATTCAGGTTGCCGCATAAAGAGCCGATTGATAAGGCCGACACCCCTTTCTATACCACCAAGGTGCGATTCAGGTGCAGCTGCTTAAGGACATAGCCAACACCAAGCTGTCTTTCTATACCACCAAGGTGCGATTCAGGTATGGCAGAAGAAAGCAGCCCAAAGCAGTGCAGCCCGGCTTTCTATACCACCAAGGTGCGATTCAGGTTAGCTTATGCTGCTGTAGCTTTTCTCTTAGCCATTCAGCTTTCTATACCACCAAGGTGCGATTCAGGTTTTTGTTTTAAGGCCAAAACCATGCAGCTTTAAATCCTTTCTATACCACCAAGGTGCGATTCAGGTTGAGTGTGCCTGTAAAAATAGACGGCGAATTAATGCCTTTCTATACCACCAAGGTGCGATTCAGGTGGGCCTGCAGCATTATCAGCTCTGTTTCGGAAGCCTCTTTCTATACCACCAAGGTGCGATTCAGGTAAAGCCAAAGTAGGTGATCACTGCATCATTGTTACCTTTCTATACCACCAAGGTGCGATTCAGGTAGGTGCAGGCAAACGCCAATGGCCTGGCGAATCTTACTTTCTATACCACCAAGGTGCGATTCAGGTAGAGCAAGCTTACCGGCTGCACTTACTATTACCTGCCTTTCTATACCACCAAGGTGCGATTCAGGTTCCAAAGCAGGCGCAGGCCATCTTCGATAAGTACCTCCCTTTCTATACCACCAAGGTGCGATTCAGGTTTGAATAACCTTTGATTTTCCTCTTTAGAATTTGCAACTTTCTATACCACCAAGGTGCGATTCAGGTAGGCTGCGCAGAGTGTTCAGGTACATGGCACCATCTACTTTCTATACCACCAAGGTGCGATTCAGGTGCACGAAAAATGTATTGGTTAAAGGGAACTTTTTTAAGCTTTCTATACCACCAAGGTGCGATTCAGGTCTATTGCCGGTTTTATACGTGCGCTGGAGGTAAAGCACTTTCTATACCACCAAGGTGCGATTCAGGTTTTGCTGATACTATGCTACGCTATGAGTTTACAGTTCTTTCTATACCACCAAGGTGCGATTCAGGTGTTTTCATATGTGTACCCTGGAGGTCCGTTAGTTTACTTTCTATACCACCAAGGTGCGATTCAGGTTGGGGCATATTATAGCCTTGGATCAATAAAAACCAACTTTCTATACCACCAAGGTGCGATTCAGGTCACTTCTTCGCGGATGCGGGCGGAGGTTTCCCCCACTTTCTATACCACCAAGGTGCGATTCAGGTTATAGCTCTCCGGCAGGTTATGCCTGTTCAGAAATACTTTCTATACCACCAAGGTGCGATTCAGGTTTGAGGCAGCTGGTTCAGAGTATTACAGCTTAGCTACCTTTCTATACCACCAAGGTGCGATTCAGGTGCAGCACAAGGCACTGAAGCTTTGCAGGAAACACTTCTTTCTATACCACCAAGGTGCGATTCAGGTACTGCCGGCCTCCGCATCAGCGGCTTTCTTGGCCTCTTTCTATACCACCAAGGTGCGATTCAGGTAGCGGAATACACGAATCAGGAAGCTGAACCAGTACAGCTTTCTATACCACCAAGGTGCGATTCAGGTCCAGTCAAGATACGAAAGAAAAACCCCTGCAGGCAAGCTCTACAGGGGTTTTTGGATCACAATTCTCATTTTCAAAAGCGTCGACTCCTATTAGGGTAAAAAAGGCGGGGAGCTGACGACAAGCTGTAAATTAATAAATATTAGCTGATTACACACATACCAACATCCTATTTTACAATCTCACTAAGCAGCCAAAAGTCTTAATTCAGTAGCCGACGACTCATTATAAGAAACGCTGCGGATGGCCTTTATCTTCGCCCAACACGTGCCGCTCGTGATAACGTTCATCGCGCAGACGGTAAAAAACCACCCCGTCGGCCTCATCCATAAGGCTGTTGGCTTCATGACGCAGACGCTGGTATTGCGCTTCCGTCAATTCACCTTCAAACACTGAGTTTTGTACCCACGTAAGGTAGCGGCGGAAGAGCTTTAGCATTTTTCCAACTCGCTTTTGGCCTACATCATATACGGCTATAAAATAAGGCATGTTTGTAAGAATTATTTTTCCAATATGTCAAAGAACATTTATTACCACCCATCTATACTACCACCACATGTGAAACCCCTGATATGGGTCTTGTTTGGGGTCGCATAAATGACGCACCAGTTTATGACATTCGAGGCGTACCAGTCGCTCATAAGAAACATGCCTGCCCAACTGCCTATGCTGTACAGTTTTTTGCAGACGCTCATCCAGGTGTGTCATAAATATTTTCCGCCCCTCTTCCTTCAGGTAACAGCCACCCATTCTTTGCTCAAAATGTTTGGGCTTGATCTCTCCATTCTTGAGCAGCTTAAAGATGGCCCTGTCGATGAGCAGGGGCTTGAAGATCTCCGCTATATCCAGAGAAAGCGAATAGCGCCGGTCGCCCGGCTCGTGCAGAAAAGAGATGGTGGGATCCAGGGCAGTACGATAAATTTGCCGAAGCACCAGGCTATAGCAGATGGAATTGCCAAAGGAAATCAGGGCATTGAGCGGATTGGAGGGCGGGCGCCGCTCGCGCTTGTTGAAAGGAAACTGCCGGGCCACCTCCCCTCCCAACAGCAGCGGCCAGCTTTGGTAATAAGCATCTCTGGCACGGCCCTCGCAACTCATCAGGCTGGAAATATCTGGACAGGCCTCCAGTCTGCTGCGCTCCTGTTCAATTTGTGTGCAGGTTTCCTGCAATGCTTCTGCCTCTGCTTCACCTAACCGAGTCACATAGTACTTCAGCACACGCACTATGTTGAACAGGGCGGCATCGACAAAACAACGAGCCAGCAGCATGCGCTTCTTCTGGCTTAGGTAATGCTTTGCCTGTGTCATGCGCACCCGGCCGCTCACCACCGGCTGGCGCGGATATAGCGAGGCGGTATAGTTGCCGTAATAATCAAAGAAAAAAAGCGGAATTTCCTGCTGGGCCAGAAAGGTCACTAACTTGGTATTAATGTCAATTTCGCCAAAAAGGTAAATACTGTCGACCGCGGCAACGGCAAAGGGTACCCGTTGGCCATCAGCCTCCTGGCTGGGCATGCCTTCCTGGTCTTCGTCGTCGGGAATCCGGCAATCAAGGCTGCACTTTTCCAGCGCCAGGGTGTTGTGCCTGCGGCGCAAACGGCCGTTGGAGAATAGGTAGAAAGGTCGTTTCATATCATGAAATTAGCCATAGCACAATTCTTCAAAAGCGCATTTCTTACAAAAGCTCCTTTTCTCAATGCGTGGCGGCGGATGATCGGCTGCCAATAAGGCAGTGAGCCCTTCCAGCTGCCGGATAAGCTCCTGCTCCTGCGCATCCATTAAATCTACTGGCTCAGAACGGCGCAGGGCCGGGTAATCGATCTGCCCCCGAAAAGGAGTTCCACCCGGACCGCTAACCCCATTAAGCTTTAGCAACCAAAGGTAAAAGCGCACTTGCCACTGATGAGCATCGCTACAGCTCCTCCCCTTTTTGGTTTCGTGCAGCACCCCCTCCTTCAGTACTGCACGGTCGATCCGGCCCGTCAGCGGCGTACCATCCGGTGCTGTAGCATACAGGTCCAAATGCTTTTCGCTGCGGCTGTAGCTGGTTTCATCTAAAAGCCTGCCCAGCGCCACGTCTTCAGACTCCTGCTCCATCCAGATGCCCTGCCGCACCAGCCAGGCCTTACGCGGACAGATGAGGAAGTAAGAGAAAATCATACCGCCGATGAGAGAAGAACTCATGACTATATAGAATTGGAAGCTAATGAAGGTTTGATAAGTGGTTGTTTAACTCCTAAACTTGCCAAGCCTATTTCGTCGTTATAGATAGAGCAGATATACAATTTCTGTACATCCCTTTCATCTTGTCCGATAGTACATAGAAACATTGTCAGTTGTCCTAACTTCAAACCTTTCTTAATGAGATAGGTAGGGCAGGAGACACCATATTCTAATTGATAGCTTCTGAAAGCATCATAGTTTAGAAAAGGAAAAATCTTCTTATCATCCCCATCAGCTGCATCCGTATCAGAAGGAGGTTTCACATAGACAATTGATTGAGCATCTATATCGCGAGACTTCCATAAACCTGCTCGACCATTTTCTTCGTCTGTTGTTGTGTTTGGCACAATCAGCCAGTTGTCCCGCATCCAACTGTAAAGCAAATTCCGGTTAGATACTGCGTGTGACATCAATTCTTCCGGTTTAGGATATAGGACATTTACGTTTTTAACTAACTCTTCGGAAGTAATAAATTTGGGCGCTTCATTAGCATAATCATTTCGAATAGCCGCAAGTGTTTTTGTAAAGGCATCAGAGGCTTCCCATTCATTGCTGGCTTGATTATAGGAACCATAGGGTGCCGGGTAAATAGCACCTTTCTTCATGGGAGCACCAACAAAAGCAACGCCATTTTCACCTTCACCAAAACGGTTAAGCCTGCCAATACGTTGCGCCAGCCTATCCCATGGGCATACATCTGAATACATAACCGGGGCGCTGATGTTGATGCTCATCTCGCCTATCTGAGTCAATATAGCAATGCCTTTCGCTCTCTTATTCCTCCACGCTTCTTTACCTAACTGTAGGATAAGCTTTTCCTCCTGATATTTTTTGTCTGGTTCAGTAAAGCGGCTGTGGTAGAAAACCAATGGAACATCCTTACCTGCTAACGCTCTCTGGAAGTGCTGATAAAATGCGAAGCCACGGGCAACAGTGTTAGCAAACACAATGCCCTGCCCAGCCTCAACCATCTGCTCGAAAACCTGCTTTAGTTCCTCGGGCAACTCCAGCGCAGAAGCTACGTCTTCGTCATCCTCATCAGGCGCATCAATTTCTGCTGATACTTCTCCAACATAACGTAGGTATCTTACTGGTTCCTCCTCCCGCTGCGATTCCTGGATAGGTTCGGTTATCTCGTAAAACTGACGGGCTGAGTCTGGCACGGTGGCGCTCATAATCAATACTGGTACTTTCAGCAATCGGAGCGCCTTGAGAAGCACCTGAATGTTTGCCTGGATAAAAGCATCGTAGAAATCTGCTTCATCTATTACTAAGCAGGAATTTGCCAGGAAGAAAAAGGTACTATGATGTTCTTCTTTGGTACCAGTAAGGCACATCAACAAATGGTCGATCGTACATACGCTGACAGGGGTAGCTAGGAGTTGCGCCAGCTTGTGCAGTTCTTTGGCATCATCTTTTTCCTGTCCTTTCAGATCATTCCCGAAGCGCGTGTACCAGGCGCTGGAGTGGTAAAGACCTGTGTCGCTTACATTCTCACTTATATTAAGAGCCAATGCATTAGAGGTGAAGCGTGTTGGCATAGCTATAATTAGCCTGTCTGCTCTGCCATTGTCTATTTGCTTTTTTGCCCATAGGAGAGAAGCATCAGTTTTGCCGCTGCCGGTTGGAGCGCGTAGAATACTTACAGGTTGGTCTGCACAGTTTATTGCTTCCTGTTGAACAGGCCTTAGGTTGAAGCTTTGAGGAAATTTATATTGGAACTTGGTAAGCAGAGGCAGCGTTCTTCCTGCTTCTTTACGACTTGCACGTGTATCAGCTAACTGCAGTAAGCTTCGAACGGCGGCAGTACTATATCGCTCCAGCAAGCTTAGCTTCCATTTTTCTACTGGCTTCGCTCTATGGCCAAGTTTATTTCCTTCATATACCAGATCCTCCCACAGTTCAATAAATCTACCATTACCATCTTCTTTCCAACGTTCAAGATATCTGTAGTGAAGTTTGCCATGATGGGCTGCAATGGCTACCCGTACAGCTAGCGAGAGTTGTTCAGAACTGCTTTTTTCCAACGAAGCGAACTCATGCCGCAATTGAGCCTTCTGCAGATGTGGTGCAGATGCTTTTTGGGCATGGAAACAGTCAAATATGTACTCTTGGTAGGTGGCGGGATCTTCTTTTTTTTTGATTTTCCCCTTGATTCTGCACCATTCTTCATACAGATTATAGTCTAGCCTGCAGGCACTCTGCCATTTTTCATCCTCCTTGCCTGAATCGTGCCAATGTACTGCCAGACGTAACTCTTCTTTTAAGTCACCTCCTGTAAATTCTTTGTACTTAAGGCTTAAGAAAGGAAATTTCTGTAGAATACATTCTGCTTCTTCCCACACATGTTGTGTATGGGAAGAAAGTAGAATCCCTGAAGGCTTGGCTAGTGGTGGTGAAACCATGGCAAAAAGCTTTTGTTGAATTTATCTATACTGTTGTAGCAGGAGAATAAAGTTCATTTTCCTGCAGCGTTTCAAAAGCCTTTTGGTAAGCTTCGTATACAGGCGTTTGTGTTAATTCACCAGTGTCATCACCGAGAAAATATTTAGCACCGCGGCTCTCTAATTCCTTCAAGATATTTTCTCTCTCCTTATCTTTTGTTGGTGAAGCAAAATAACGAATAGCTTTACGGCTATGGCGATTATCTATTACTATAAGCACTTTCTGTGGTTCACCGGAAACTGCGTTTCGGGCTTGGTTAGCATAATCTGTCATAGAGTTTGTAGCTTCCAAAAATAGCTTCACCCGGCGCATTTTTTCTGAAGCATCAGCTAGATGGTTTTCATATTCCGTAGAAATATGTTTCTCGTCTGAATACTGATATTTCTTGGTCAGCCCAATGGCTCCTACATCTAAGTGGAAGTTCATAAGCATGGTATCAGTTTGGCTGTACTCGTTGGTAGCGAGTGCTTGTTTTTTTCCTTCACCTTTGGCTTGGCTATCCATTTTGAGGCGCACCAGCAAATCTCTACCCACTTCACTTTCCTGTAATGCGATAGCTGGTGTAGCAGTAAGCGGAGCCGTTCTTCTACCAGAATAATCTCCCTGGTTAGTATCTAAAAAGCCTCCCAAATCGCTTCTTAAGTCTTTGCTGATATCAAGAGAAACACCATCGCCATTCGACACATAGGTGCTGCCATTTTGTTCGTCATCGGCATTAAGACGTTCCATAGCACTAAATAACACATGACGCTGCATTTGCCCAGACACATATACACGGCCATCAGGGCGGCGTTTTATGGATGAGGCGTTGCCCAAAAGTTTTTCTCCACGATTGGCAGCATGATCAGACATAGGCGCAACGACAGATACAAGTATTGATTTAATTTTCATAATTGATGTTTAAATATTGAGATTATAGGTATGGATTCATGTGGATAGATATTATGAATTGACTGCTGCAGTAACATTGCTATTTTCTGTGTTTGCAGTAGCAACAGAACGCAAGCGCATAAAGGCTGTAATGAGATGTTGCGCCTGTTTAAGTGAAATGTCTTCTGTTAATATCTCTTCCATGAACTCACCTGCTTCAGGAAAAAAGTCTTTGCCGGTCATCCTGCCGATAGTGATACTGATCTGACTTAAGAGCTCCGGCTTAGATTTCGCACTAAGCACCCTGCTTTCTAATTCTGTCAGAATGCGCGCCTTATATTCGTCTTTAGTCAGACCAGTCCTGCCAGCATTTAAATCATCATCATATTTTTTACTGGCTGTACGGTAAGCAGCCTGATTAAGTGACTGGCCGTAAGCGCGGGCAGAGCGTACAAGTGTGGTAGATAGATTTTCTGAATCCATAAAGTATTTATTAAACAATGGTGAAAATTCAGCGGGATATTCCGCCCTGTAAGCCATAAAGTTTTTAAAATCGGTAGTGGTATAAAGCTGAAGCAAATGAGTAAAAGCTAGATTGAAAAGTTGCCGCTTTGGGTCATCAGCCTTCTCCACCCCATATATTTTAGTTCCCCAAACAGCTTTCTGCAGCTTGGGTATGTTATGTTCCAGCGCAAGTGCTACGAGATGGTGGCTGAAACGCTCCTGCCGGACAAATTCATAAGAAACAATGTATAGCGGGCGACCCGGTAAATATTCCAAAATTGCTTTTATGTGTTCGGATCGTTTACCTTGCGCAAGGTTTTGTTTATACCATTCCGCAATGGCGGCAACTAAGGATACTGCATTCAATGCCCTATCTAAAGGTGCATTCGGGTAGTTACCTCTATGCAGATTCGGTCTCTTATAAGTTTTTTTATCAGTAGCTACTTCGCCTTTCATTAAATCTACTCCCTGCTGTAATTCTTGCATCTTCCTGAACTCCTCTACAAAATCAAGCATCGGGTAATTCATTTCTTGTCCATTCTGCGCCGGGCTGTAAAGTGGTAAATCAGGAATAACCACTGCATTGGCAAAGGCATTTTTCTGATAAGCAGCATAAACTGCAGGCTTAAACCTGGTAAGCGTAGCAATACAGGTAAAGGCGGCATCCCGAAGGGAAGCTTTAGGGTTCTGTGCACTTTTGCTCCCATTGTTCACTTTGGAGGTAAGCGGTGCAAAAGACCGCTTTAAATCGTACGGCTTAAAGAGGTCTTTTTCAGTCTTGCATTTCTCCAGTGCCTGAATGAGCAGTTTGGCCTCACCAACTGTATTTGCCGCTGAGCCATCTGATGTCACCACATGAGGAGCTAAAAAAAAACCTTTTGCAGCAATTTGTCCGCTGGCTTTCCCAGGGTTCAGATTTGTTGTTTTATAAGTGTAGGTTAGTTCTCTTGTGCCTTCAAGTGTTGGGTCATCATTGGTGAACACAGAAAAATAATTCAAGCTGTCCTTAAGGGCTGCAATAGCCAGTTGCCTTAGGTTTTCCCAAGTTTCTAAATCTTCTGGAATTGTGAAATCTTCAGAGGCTACCATAGCAGCGGCAAATCCATACTTGGGGTAGGGGTGTTGAAAATCTATCTGTTTCATACTGTTTCAATTGTAGCATGTACCCATCCGTCATTTGATCCCAGATATAATGGAGCCGCTGGATCTTCCAAAGCCTCAACCAGTATCTCTAGCACTTTTTGTGAAGTGTTGAAGCGGAACATATAATCCGGATCTCCATTTTTCTTATTTTTTCTCACCGGTTCTACGTATTCCCTCACCGTTGGCAGGCTAGCATAATATTGTGGGAAAAGATGCCGAATACTGGTGTACTTTACTTTAGCTCCATCGGGTAAAGCATTTAATTCCTCCGGCTTCACATCTTCAAATCCTGTTCGGTCTCCGAACTCAATGGTTCTAGCACGAACTCTGTTAATAGTATTTTCCAGCGATGCATCATAGTGTCTGCTGCCACCAAAGAACGACCTGCCGGAATCTCTTAGATTTTGTGACCACAAATCATCATAGGTAAGCGTGTCTGGCTCAAAAACACTAGGTTCAAACTCCAGGTGATACTGTAGAAAAGAAAAGTACTTACTATCAGATGTTTCAGGCTGGGTTGTTAGCCAAGGCGACTTAGCATAGGGCTTATTCGCTTTCTTCGCATCTTTCTGGAGTTGTTTGAAAAGCTCTTTTCTGATATCTTCAGCAAAATGCCAGCCCAGGGCATTCTCCAGCATTCCGAACAACATATGCGGTGTGGGGGAGCGTAGACTTTGGTAGTAGTTACCAGGATGCCCGCTCGCCATGGAAAGAGGCGCCAAAGCCTCTATTGTTAAAATACCTCCTTCTGATAATTCAGGTGGATCAAAAAAGAATGAAAAGTCCATATTATTTATTATTCTAAAGCCCCAAAACCAGAACCAGTAAGTTCTCCCACACCAACTAACCAGGCAAACCGTGCGCTTGCCGCAGTTCCTTCTACTACTACCTGGCAACTACTTCCTTTATGTTCTATATTTTTGATGGTGATCTTTTTAGTTCTGCCTTCCCCTTTTTGACGATCAAACATTACTGTAGTGGACTCCACCTCCGCACTCGAAAAGTCAGCCATTAACATTTTCTTTCTTAAGATTCTGGTGAGCACTGCATCTGCTTCCGGGTTATTAAATAGCAGGTATTCTTTGGTTTTATCATCTCTTGACCTTCGAGCCACAACCGCCCCATCTACTCTAAAATGCTGCTTGTCATTGAATAAAGGGTAGGGCATTTCCAAAGCCTTATCTACCTGCATTCCAAAAAATGCATTTCTATCTGCTAATATTCCCTTAGCCAGTTGAATACCTTGGTCGCTATTAAAAAAGCTGATGTTCCAACATGCTCCATTAGGGAACCAAAGGCCATTCCCGATTCTTTCTCCACCCCTCAGCCAGCCAAAGCTGTAAAGGCTAATGCCATCGTGCAAGGAATTTTCCGGCCCCAGCCACCGGTGCAGCCGCCTTGTCAGCTCGTGCAGGTGGTTGAAGGGCACAGGCTTTGTATTGGGTGAAAGTTGTAATTGTATTCTCATATGCTTCCGCTAGTGTTCCAAACTTACAAGAGTCACTCCGCCAGAACACGGCGAAGTGAACCAAAAATCTTCGTTTTATTATTCATGATATTGTTGCAGAAGTGCTTGAACTCTGCTCTTAATCTTCTCCCGAAGGCTCCTAGGCTCAAGCACCTCCAGATGTTCCCCGTAGCCTAAGATTTCGCGCTCCAGCTCGGGGCTTATAATCAGCATTAACTCCAGCGTTATTCCATGCTTATCAGAAGTAAGTTTTTTTTGACTGCTGTGAATAGGCACAGTCATAAGGTATGGGCTCCTGTTAGCACTAACTTTCAATACCACCCGTTCTACTATATCCTCTGGGCAAAAAAATACGCCCAATGCATCCTTTTTTAGTGCTAGAAATTCAGGTCGTCGATTCACTCTAACCGTTTCATATGTTAGCTCCGGCCCTTTCATCCTTTCCAGCCCAAAGGTTTTAAAGCGATCATCAGCTATGTCTACCGCAGCCAGGTACCACCTGTTCCGATACTCCAGCAATACCAGCGGTTCTACCTGATAGTGTTTGACTTCATCTGACTGAAACGTCTTGTATTGAAATGTAAGCTGCCGCTGGCTACGGAGTGCCTCCCACAACACTGGCAAATGCTCTAAGCCAGCCAATACTCCATTTTCTTCCAGCAACAGATATTTACTGGTACTTAAGACATCAGATGCCTGGGTAAGAAAGGCAAGCCGTTCACAACGCTCCAATAGCTGGAAAAACTGCTGTATATGGGATAAATCTTCGTCTACAGGCTGGTCTAGAAAATATCCTCTATTTCTGGGGCAGTAGCAAACCCTAATGCCATAGTAGCTTTCTATCTCTTTCAGATCCCGCTCAAAAGTTCTTTTAGAAACGAACCCTAAATCCTCCTGTAGTAAATACTCCAGAATCAGGAGCTTTGATGGATAGGTAAAAGGCGGCTGTACCTGGCGCAGTATACATAAATGCCTTCGAAGAATGCTTGCCTGATTCATAGTTAGGAGCAGGATTTGTTAAATTTAATGATTTAACCCAATGCTGCAACCTATTTTTTGGAAGGAAAGCAAAAGTTCTCGCCTATGAATCACACGTTATAGATTTTACTCAGGCTTCTACATATAGTATGATTAATACTTGGTTATTCTCCAGATCTTCTTTCTAAGAAATCAAACTCATAATCAATTAGAACTTTGGGATGCACACCCAATCCTTTAGCTAATTGAAAAAGGGTGGTAAGATTTAGGTTTGAATCTTCTTTAGTTTCAAGGATGCTGATCTTGGCATGATCCACCCCGGAGAGATAAGATAATTCACGTTGGCTTATTTTTTTCTCACTTCTTATCTGAATGAGGATTTCTCTAAATCTCCTCATTCTTTCAATATCAATTTGTTTCATTCTAGCCGGCATGCGACTAAGCTGTGAGAAAAATTTTCAAATAATGTTGGTAGTTCTACCAACATATTCAAGATTTTTGTATCTTGCGTATATAATGCAACTGAAATCCAGAGAGTCTGCTTCTCAGTTGCTTGAATTATTAATTTGCGATACTTCAGCATAAAAAGCATGAGAAGCATTCGCACTTAATGTCTCGTAACTGAGAACTGGCACTTTTCCACGACCACGAGACGGTATGTGTAGTGCTCACGCTAAGGGCGTGGGCCCACTTATTCGTGGTCGGGTATGCCAGTACCTCAGTAGCGGGTTAAGTTGGGTTCCACGCCTCTTTCATGGCGCGTAAATATACCCTGCTTTCCCTTTGAAGATTACCTGATATATTGCCCTTCCGGCTACCCCTGCTTACCAATGCAGGCCGCTAGGCCTTAAACTTTTTTGCGATGGAACACGCTCGTCACATCTGGCTTCACTGCCACCGTCCTCCGCACTGATCAGCTCTCCTTCGGGCGCTGCTCTCCTTAACGCTGCGCCTTCTCCTGAAGGGTGATGCCTGCCGGCGGCTTAATCCTTCCAGCTCCTTTTTTGCTTTTCCATTCTTAAACCCTTTCCGCATGAAGCTTATTTTATGCGACCTGGCCCTGCTATGCCTTTTCCGGAGGCTGTCGACAAATGTTAACATGATGTCGACACCGCCGCCTTACTTCTGGCGTTGAACGGCCGGGGCGTAATCACCCGTCGACAAGGGGTCGACAACAATACACAAGATCCTCTTCATGAGGGGCAGCCGGGCGCTTATGTGAGCCGCCTTTAGGTTAGTAAGTAGGTGGTTTCCATCTGCCCCGGCACCCCTTTTGATCATTGTCTACCCGCAGATTCTCCATGCTTCCCCATCTCCCCCCAGGGCCGCAGCCGGCAAGCGCAGCCGTAAGGGGAGGGGGGAAGTTCCGGGAAAACGATGGCCGGCCTTTGCCCGGAATCCCTGCACCACTCATGCACCGGCCTCTGTGGCCTTATCACTTATCCTATCCCACCACTATGAAGATCAATTTACTGTTATATATTATCCTGCTTTTCCTGCTGCGCTGGAGCCTTCCGCTCCATGCCCAGGAGAGCCGACCCGAGTCTCCTACCGGCTCCCGCCTCCTGCGGGGCAAGGTGCTCGATGAAGGGGGACAGCCCCTGCCGGGCGTCAACGTCCTGCTGAAAACCAGCCGCAGCGGCACTGTTACCGACAGCGACGGCCTCTTTAGCCTGCGCCTGCCTGCGGGGCTTTCCGCCAGCGGCGATACCCTGCAGATTTCCTACATCGGCTACACCACCGAAGAATTCTCCCTCCCATCCACCGATTTCCTGGAGATCCGACTCCTGCCCGACATCGAAAGCCTGATGGCCGTGGAGATCGTCTCCACCGGCTACCAGCAGCTGCCCCGCGAACGGGCTACGGGCTCCTTTGTGCAGCTAGATAAAGACCTGATCAACCGCAGCGTCAGCCCCGACATCCTTAGCCGCCTGGACGGCATTGCCTCGGGCCTGCTCCTGCAACCGGAGGGCAGCGGCCAAAGCTTAAGCATCCGCGGCCGTTCCACGCTCTTTGCTAATGATGATCCCCTGATCGTCGTCGACAACTTCCCCTACGAGGGCGACATCTCCTCCATCAACCCCAACGACGTGGAGAGCATCACCATACTCAAAGATGCAGCCGCCGCTTCCATCTGGGGCGCCCGCGCAGGCAACGGCGTGATCGTTATCACCACCAAACAGGGCCGCCACGGGCAGGCCCCACAGTTTCACTTCAACAGCAACCTGACCATCGGCGAGCAGCCGGACGCCTTTTATGTCCCCCGCATGTCGACAGGGGACTACATCGCCACCGAGCAGGCGCTCTTCGATGCGGGCTATTACGGGGCTTACGAACGGGCCCGGGACAAACGGGCGATCAGCCCCCTGGTGGAGCTGCTGATCCTTCACCGCGACGGGCTCCTGTCTGCCCCCGAGCTGGAGGGTGAAATCACCCGGCTGCAGCAGCAGGACGTACGCCGGGAATTTGAACGCTACCTCTACCGGCGTCCGGTCCACCAGCAGTATGCTGCCAGCCTCCGGGGTGGCGATGCGCGTCAGCGCTACTACTTTTCTGCCGGCTGGGATCAGGCCCTGGAACGGCTGGTGGGGGAGGAAAGCAGGCGCCTGACACTTAACGCCAAAAACAGCTGGTCCTTTTTCCGTCAAAAGCTCCGCTTCTCTACCGACCTCTACTGGGTGCAGGGACGCACGCAACACAATGGCCTGGACCCGCAGGGCCTGCGCCAGTCTTCCTTCGATGTGCTGCCCCCTTACAGCAGGCTGGCTGATGAATCGGGCAACTCCCTGCCGCTGGTGCGCGATTACCGCCTGGGCTTTGTGGAAGGGGCGGAAGCGGAGGGCCTGCTGGACTGGCGCTACCGCCCCCTGGAAGAGCGGGAACTGCTTGACAAGCAGACGCGCCTGGGCGACTTCCGCGCCAACCTGGACCTGGGCTATGAGCTGCTGCCGGGGCTGCAGGCTGCCCTGCGCTACCAGTACTGGACCAGCAGCCAGCTGGGCCGGGATCATTACGGGGCTGACAGCTACTATGCCCGCGACCTGGTAAACAGCTTTACGCAGCGGGAGGAGGACGGCAGCCTTTACCGCGCCATCCCCCTGGGTGGCATCCTGGATGAACGCCGGCGCCTTTCCCAAAGCCACAACCTGCGGGCGCAGCTAGACTATACAAAGCGCTGGGGGGACCGGCATTGGCTGGATGCCCTGGGAGGCTGGGAGATCAGGGGGACGGAAACGGAGACCAACAGCTTTCGCTATTACGGATATGAGGGGGAGGGGGCAAGCAGCGCCCCCGTCGATGCGGTGACCCGTTTTTCGCAGTACCAGAATCCTGCCCGGAGAATGATTATTCCCAGAGAGCAAAACCACGGCCGGCGCAACGACCGCTTTATTTCCTACTACGCCAATGCGGCCTATACCTTTGACCGCCGCTACCTCATAACGCTTAGCGGCCGCCTGGACCAGTCGAACCTCTTCGGGGTGGAGACCAACCAGCGGGGGGTGCCGCTGGGGTCGGCAGGCCTGGGCTGGAACCTGCACGAGGAGGATTTTTACCACTGGAAAACCCTGCCTTACCTGAAACTGAGAGGCACCTGGGGCTACAACGGCAACATCGACAAGGGCGTAACTGCCCTGACCACTGCCCGCATGCTGGGCAGGAGCTGGGACACGGGGCTGCCCTACGCGGGGATCACCAACCCGCCCAACCCGCAGCTGCGCTGGGAGCGTGTGCGCATCCTGAACCTGGGCCTGGACTTTGCCACCCATGACCACCGCCTAAGCGGCAGCCTGGAGTACTACCGAAAGCGGGGAGCGGACCTGATCGGCGACAGGCTGGTATCCCCGGTAACGGGCCTCACCCAATTCCGGGGCAATGTATCGGCCACCGAAGGGAGCGGGGTGGACCTGAACCTTAGCAGCCTTAACCTGGATGGGGCCTTTCAGTGGCAGACTGACTTGCTTTACAGCCATGCTGCCACCACTGTGACCGACTACAGCGCTGAAATGACCGTATACCAGCTGCTAAGCTACGGCACCTTCCCGCGTGAAGGCTATCCGCCCCAGGCCGTTTACAGCTTTCCTTGGGCTGGCCTGAATCCGGATACGGGAGACCCGCAGGGCTACCTGAACGGGGAAAGGAGCGAAGACTGGAGCGCTATCATCAACGGCATGACGGGCGACAGCCTGCGCTACCACGGTCCTGCACTGCCGACCCACTTCGGGGCGCTGCGCAATACTTTCAGCTGGAAGGGGCTTTCGCTCTCCTTCAACCTTACCTACAGCCTGGGCTACTACTTCCGGCGGGAGTCGATCCGCTACGGATTCAACAGGGGCCTGGGCGGCCATGGCGACTGGGCTTACCGCTGGCAGCAGCCTGGCGATGAAGCCTATACCCAGGTGCCTTCCGTGCCGGAAGGGGGGAACAGCTACCGCGATGACTTTTACCTCAATTCGGAAGCCCTGGTGGAGCGGGGGGATCATATCCGCCTGCAGGATGTCAACCTAAGCTACACCCTAAGCCGGGAGCAGTGGCGGCGCCTGCCCCTCCGCCAGCTGCAGTTTTATGCCTATGCCCGCAACCCCGCCCTGCTCTGGAAGGCAACGGACAAGGTGCCGGATCCTGACTACCGCAGCATGCCTGCCCCCCGTTCCCTAGCCCTCGGCATCCGGGCTGATTTCTAAACCCAAAAATATAAGCACCATGAAGCAAACCCCCATATCCTTTTACCGCCTGCTGTTGCTGCCCCTGCTGATGTTCGGGCTGCCCGGCTGCGAAGATTACCTGGACATAAAGCCGGATGAGGCGCTCATCCTTCCCAACAGCCTGCAGGATTTCCAGGCCCTGCTGGACAATGATTTTTACGTGATGAACCAGGAGCCGGCCCTGGGCTTCCTGGGCAGCGACAACTACTACATCAGGGAGGAAGACTGGGGTTCGCTCCTCACCGATACGGAGCGGAATGCCTACATCTGGGCGGAGGAGGTCTTTGATGCCTGGCTGCCCCAGGACTGGAGCCTGCCTTATGAGCAGGTGTTCTATGCCAACGTGGTGCTGGAGGGGCTGGCAGAGATGGACCCACCGGAAGGGGAGCGGGCGGAGTGGGAAGGGCTGAAGGGCAGCGCCCTCTTTTACCGCAGCTATGCCTTTTATGCCCTAAGCCAGCAGTTTGCCGCCCCCTATGATCCCGTTACGGCAGCGGAGACTCCCGGCATCCCGCTGCGGCTCCATTCCGACATCGAGGCGCCCGTGGCACGGGCTTCCCTGCAGGATACCTATATGGAAATCATCCGCTCCGGGGAAGCGGCCGTACCCCTGCTCCCGGACAGGAGCAGCTACCCCACCCGTCCGGATAAGGCGGCAGCCTACGCCCTGCTGGCCCGGGTGGCCCTCATCATGCAGGACTATACAGCGGCGGAGGCCTATGCCACCAGCAGCCTGGCCCTACGGGATCAGCTGCTGGATTACAACAGCTTGGATACAACCGCCGCCGTGCCTTTTGCGCTCTTCAACGAAGAGGTGCTCTTTCATTCAGTGCTGATCCCCTATGAGCTGCCCTCGGCACGCGCACTGGTGGATGGGGAGCTCTACAGCACCTATGCCGAAGAGGACCTGCGTAAAAAGCTGTTCTTTGCGGAAGAGGAAGGAACGGGTGCCATCCGCTTCCGGGGCCACTACTCCGGCCAGGATTTCTACCTCTTTGGGGGCCTGGCTACTGATGAGGTCTACCTGATCCGCGCCGAAAGCCGCGCCCGGCTGGGCGACGTGGGCGGTGCCATGGAAGACCTGAACAGGCTGCTGGCTACTCGTTGGAGGGAGGGAAGCTTTGAGCCCTTCTCGGCGGCTGATGCGGCGGAAGCCCTGGCTGTGGTGCTGCAGGAACGGCGCAAGGAGCTGCTTTTCCGCGGCCTGCGCTGGAGTGACCTGCGCCGCCTGCAGGGGGACCCCCGCCATGCCCAAACGCTGGAGCGCCAACTGAACGGGGAGACATATACCCTGCCGCCCGGTAGCCCCCGATGGGTGTACCCAATCCCGCAGCAGGAGATCGAGATCAGCGGCATAGACCAGAACCCCCGCTGAAGCGGGGGCTGCAGCCTATTTCAATCCTTCCATTTTATTCTTTTATCCTAATAGCCATGAAATACCCTACTTACCTGTTCCTACTCCTCCTCCTGCTGGGCCTCCGGATACCCGCCGCTGCCCAGGCAGAGGGCGGGGTAACGCCCCTGCAAATAGGGGATACCCTGCCCGCCCTCACCCTGAAGGAGGTCATGAACCATTCCACGGGCTCCATCCGTCTGGCCGACTACCGCGGCCGCTGGCTGATCCTGGACTTCTGGGCGACCTGGTGCGCGCCCTGTATTGGCATGTTTCCCAAAGCCGACTCGCTGGAGCAGCTCTTTGAAGGGGAGCTGGCGTTTCTGCCCGTTACCTACCAGGGTGAAGAGGAAGTAAGGAAAGCTTTTGAAAAGCGGAAACTCCTGCAGGGCTTAAACCCGGCAATTGTTACATCCGACAATACCCTCCGATACCTGTTCCCTCACCAGGAGCTCCCGCATTATGTTTGGGTAGATCCCCAAGGGGTTGTTCGCGCCGTTACAGGCCTTGGGGAGATAGATGCGGAGCATATCCGGGCAGTGCTGGATCAAAGTAAGGGAGCTGTTTCCCTACGGCAAAAGGAGGACCAGTTCATCTCCTTCGGGCGCTATGATAGGCTTAGCATCCTGAACCCGGTGCTACCGGCTGATCCGCACTGCTTCAGCGCCACCCTCACCGGTTACCTGGAAGGGCTGCCTAGTTTCTATGCCTATGAACGACCGAAAGCGGACACACCCGGACGCATCATCCTGACCAATTACTCGCTGCTGGGGCTTTACCGCCAGCTCTACAGTACGGGAACTGAATATTACGGCATGAACCGGGTCATATATGAGGTGAAAGACGGGGACCGGCTTGAGTACTCCGGGCAGGGGCAGGATTACCGTGACTGGATGCAGCGGGGCAACGGCTACTGCTATGAGCTGCGGGTACCGCCCCGATTAGCAGGGCAGGAATGGCGCCTGGTGCGGGAGGATCTTGATCGACTTTTTCCTGCCTACCGGGCAAGGGTGGAGGTGCGCAAACATCCTGTGCTGGCCCTGGTACGCAATAATAATAATAATAATAAGGACGCTTTCAGGAGCAGGGGCGGTGCGCCGAAGGCAGCGGTAAACCAATACGAAGCGCGCCTGCAGAACGCTCCGCTTGATGCCCTGCTGATGCGGCTGAACAGCATGTACCTGCAGGGAACACCTGCTCCGCTGGTTAACCTGACCGGCTACGAAGCGGGTGTAGACCTGTTACTCAAGGCTGACATGACGGATGTGCAAGCCCTGCGCAAAGCCCTGCAGCCTTATGGACTCGACCTGGTGCAGAAGCAGGCAAAGGTTAAAGTGCTGGTGATCCGTGATGTACCGGCCGCAGCAGGAAAAGGCTCCAATAATAACGGCACGGGAAAATAAAAAGCATCAGGATCAGGTGGAAATGAGCGCTTGCCGGTGCCCTGTAAATAGGGCGGGATATGATAAAACAAGAAAGACTATGAAGACACTACTATTTACCCTGTGGTTGCTGCTGTGTGGCCCCCTTTGCCCGGCACAGGTGCTGGCGCCGGCGCACTGGCGCTACTATCCTGCCCGGGAGCAGGTAAGCGTGGGGGAGGAAATCTACCTCTACCTGGAAGCAAAGCTGGAAAGGGGCTGGCAGTTGTACAGCAGTGATATGGATCCAGCCCTGGGCCCTGTGCCGGCTGGATTTGCCTTTGTTTCTCACCCTGATTACAGGCTGGTAGGGGCGGTTGAAGCTGTGGCGCCAAAGCAAAAGTTTGATCCGGTATGGGAGGGGGAGCTGCGTTATTTCGAGGGGCGGGCGCTGTTCCGCCAGCGCATCCGCATCCTGGGCAGGCATCCCCTCATCAGGGGTAGCCACACCTATCAGCTCTGCAGCAAAAAGGACGGCCGCTGCATCATGGGGGAGGGTGAATTCAGCATCAGTGGGCTGGAGGTAGTTGCCCCGGCTGTGGAGCAGAAGGAAGGGAAGGACCTCTCACCTGGAGGGGAGTCCCATTCCCCCGGCGGCGGAGATTCACTATCGGCAGGTGTTGAGCAGGTGGGGCGGGCAGCTAGCAACGCAGCAGCAGCAGCAGCAGCAGGCCCTGAAGCCCCAGTGAAACTGGAAAGCGGGGAGCCGCAAAAGGATCCCGGCCGGCCCCGTGTTCCGGTGCCGGAGGCTGCGGGACAAGCTGCCGCACAGGAGACAACTCCACAACAGGGGGTACAACCAAAAGGAGAGCATAGCGCTGCTGCCGAAAACGAAGGGGAGACCAGCCTGTGGGGCTTTGCCCTGCTGGCCTTTGGCGGTGGTTTGGCGGCCCTGCTGACGCCCTGTGTATTTCCTATTATTCCCCTTACGGTTACCTACTTTACCTTTCATGGCAATAAGGGGAAGGGCATATCTGGCAGGGACAGGCAGTATGCTACTGTCCGGAAAGCCCTGCTTTTCGGGCTGTCGGTTGTGCTGATCTATACGGTGGCCGGTACCCTGCTGGCCTGGCTGAACGGGCCTGCCTTTGCCAACTTTATCAGTACCCACTGGCTGCCCAACCTGTTTTTCTTTGCGGTTTTCATGCTCTTCGCCCTCTCATTCCTGGGCATGTTCGACATCCGCCTGCCCCCTTCCCTGGTGAACAGGGTTGACCGGCATGCGGATAAAGGCGGGGCCCTGGGCATATTCTTTATGGCCTTTACGCTGACACTGGTCTCTTTTTCCTGCACAGGTCCTATCGTGGGCAGCCTGCTGGTAGCTTCGGCCGGGGGAGCGGTGTTACTGCCCCTGGTCGGCATGGCTGCTTTTGCCTTGGCCATTGCCCTGCCCTTTACCCTGCTGGCGCTATTTCCCCACTGGCTGAAGCAGCTGCCCCATTCGGGCGGCTGGCTCAATTCGGTGAAGGTGGTGCTGGGTTTTCTGGAGCTGGCGCTGGGCCTGAAATTCTTAAGCGTAGCCGACCAGGTATATGGATGGGGCATCCTGGACCGGCCCGTGTTCCTGGCACTGTGGATCGTAATTTTTTCCGGGATGGGCTTTTACCTGCTGGGGATGCTGCGCCTGCCCCATGACAGCACCCACGATAATGGTGCTCCGGAGAAGCGTATTTCAGCCGGGCTTGCTCCTGAAAAAGTTGGTCCCGGCAGACTGGGCGTGCCCCGCCTGCTGCTTGGCCTGCTGGTCCTGGCCTTTGTGGTCTACCTGCTGCCTGGGATGTTCGGTGCGCCCCTAGCGCCCCTGGCCGGTTACCTTCCGCCCCTGCAGGGGGCGGCATACGCAGGAGCGGGCATGCCTAAGCCGGCCGTAGTAGCCGTGGAGACAGCCGGTGGGGATGGCCTGTGTGATGCGCCCTTGTGGGGAGAGAAACTCAGGTGGCCGCACGGGCTGCAGGGCTATTTTGACCTGGAGCAGGCCCTGGCCTGTGCCCGGGAGCAGGGCAAACCCCTCTTTATCGCTTTTACAGGCCACGGCTGCGTAAACTGCCGCGAGATGGAAGCCCGCGTATGGAGTGATCCGCGCGTGCTGGCACGCCTCCGGGAGGATTATGTGCTGCTGGCGCTCTACGTGGATGAGCGGGAGGAGCTGCCGGAATCCCAGTGGTACCGCTCCTCCTTCGACGGGCGCATCAAAAAAACCCTCGGCATGCAAAACGCGGACTATCAGGTGCGCCGCTTCGGCACCAATGCCCAGCCTCTCTATGTGCTGCTGGACCCGGAAAGTGGCGGGCAGCTGCTGGAGCCTATTGCTTACGAGCGGGAAATTAGCCGTTTCATTGACTTCCTGGACAGGGGGAAAAAGGCGTATCGGGCTTTGTACGGGGATGGTGATGTACCTGTGCGGAAACAACTGTCACGCACGCCTTCCTTATCAGAAGATGTCCTTTGAGCAGCATTTGCGTTGTTTTGTTTAACCCATGACCAGAAAATAATGAGCACACTTGAACAAGCCGGTAAAACCCTTTCCCGGAAGCCTGGCGAAAGACTGGGTAACTTTCACCACCTGATCGGGAATACTCCCATGCTGGAGCTGCAATACCGCTACGGGGGAAAGCCGGGGTGTATCTATGTAAAATGTGAGTACTACAACCTTAGCGGCAGCATCAAGGACCGTATGGCGCTCCACATCCTGCAGCAGGCTTACCGGGAGGGCCTCATCAGCAGTGGAGACACCATTGTAGAGGCCACCAGCGGCAATACAGGCATTGCCTTTGCGGCTATTGGCCGGGCCCTGGGCCATCCGGTGCGCATCCTTATGCCTGAATGGCTCACACGGGAGCGGGCAGAGCTGATGCAGAGCATGGGCGCAGAGGTAAAGCTGGTGAGCCGGGAGGAGGGAGGCTTTATCCGCAGCATTCAGCTGGCCGGGGAGATGGCTGTAGAAGATCCGCGCGTTTTTCTGCCGCGGCAGTTTGAAAACCAGCTGAACAGCGAGGCCCATGAACAGAGCACCGGCCCTGAAATCTGGAACCAGCTCCGGGAGATCGGCAAAAAAACAGATGCTTTCGTGGCGGGGGTAGGCACCGGGGGGACCATCATGGGTGTGGGTGCTTACCTGCGCAGGCAAAATCCGCAGGTACGCCTGCACCCGCTGGAGCCGGCCCAGTCGCCGACCCTATCCACCGGCTGCAAAGTGGGCATGCACCGCATCCAGGGTATCTCCGATGATTTTATTCCGCCCATCCTCCGGCTTGAGGAGCTGGACAGCATCGTTCAGGCCCATGACAGTGATGCCATTCGCATGGCACAGAAGCTGGCTACCCAGCTGGGGCTGGGCGTGGGCTTTTCTTCCGGTGCCAATGTGATCGGGGCCATCCGGCTGCAGCAGGAGTTGGGGCCGGAGGCTACAGTGGTAACCGTACTGCCCGACAGCAATAAGAAATACCTTAGCTCCGATCTGCTCTGGGTGCAGCCGCTGAAGGAGGAGTATGTAAGCCCCTATGTGACCTTTGAAGGCTACAGGCCCATTCCCCGCATCAACGGGCATTGAGCTAAAATTAGTTTAGGAGTGGTGATAAAAATAGGAAGCAAAAAAAACACGGAAGCAATTGCTTCCGTGCTCCATAATTAACCGCTTTCATCCGAAAACAAAAGCAGGTTCAGGCGTCTGCCTTACTGCGAGAACTTGCCTGTCCTGGAGTAGGTCATTTGCTGGCCGGGATCATCATTCTGAAACTGGGCCACACAAAGACTGGAGGCAGCGGCACAGCGGTACTGTTCCCCCTCCTGCAACTCTGTCCAGGTGCCGTTCTCATTGGCAAACAAGGCCTTGTCGGGATCCGGGTTCGGAGCCTGAAAGGCAAAGGCTCCCAGGGAGGCGCTTGCAAAGGCCATAACGGCCAGATAACTTTTTAACTTGTTCATATTAGGGGCGGATTTTTAACACTCAAAACCCGCAAACGTCTTGGAATTAATAGTGCCTACTCTTTTCAGGGTTTTCGGCTGCTCCCTTTGCCTGCCGCAGCAGGACTTTCACGCGCGATGTTTTCAGGAGGAGGAGGTGGCGGAAGGCTGCCGTGTGATCGCCAGCCCGCAGAGGGAGAGCCCCCAGAACAGGAGGTTGACCCACAGGTGCTGCTCCCAGGACAGCTGCTCCAGCAGTCCTCCGCAGGAGCAGGGTACATATCCGAAATACCCCGACAGGATGAGACCTGTATAAGCGGTGAAGCCTGTCAGCAGCCCGCTAGCCAGGGCAAAGCCCCAGCGTCGCCAGGGTGGGTAAAGCAGCAGGCCGGCAACGGCCAGTTCTGTCAGCGGGAGCAGCCATACCAGCAGGTGGCTCATGGTCTCCGGCAGGGGCTGGTTCAGCATGGCCTTCCGGAACGCTTCCGGTGTCAGCAGTTTGCTAAAGGCGGTATAGGCAAAAAGCCCGATCAGGGGGAGCGCGAGGTACAAGAGATGGTCTTTTCTTTTCATAGGGAGAGGTTCTGGGAAGGAGCAGCTAACCTCTATGGCAGGATGCCCTTCGATAGGATAGACACAAACCCATGGGTGGTCCCTACCACTGCCTGTAAAGGAAAATGATTTATGCTGAAAGGGCCTGGGTAATACTTCTCCGGATTAGCACAAGGTATATTAGAGCTCATGGTATCAGGGGCTTTACCCCACAAGGCTATGGCGGGGCCATGAAAAGATACCAGGCGAGATTAATCTTCAGTTGCTGGATAATTCCGTGAAAGGCCTCTGGTATGCCTGCTGAAACTGTGTTGATTATAATAAATCAGGGAAAGAGCGGAAAGAACAGTGTAACTTTGCACCTTTTTGTGCATTCTGTTTTACAGACTACTAACCTATGTTGTCTATCAGCATTTAAATAAAATAGAAACATTATTCGGTAATTGTTCATATATTTACTTTGTTCATAAAATGTGAACAGTATTAAATTATGAACATGGGCAAAGAAAAAATAGTATACACAGCCCTGGAAAGGCTGGAGGAGACCTTGCACTGCAAAGCAGAATGGCGTAGAGATGCAGCAAATGAAGTGCTGGGGGGAGTTATATTTCTGGAATTTGAGGGTAGAAAACTAACGTTTAATGCCGATATTAGGAAGGTGCTGCACAATGCGCAGTTGCCGGGGCTACTGCAGAATGTAGGTAAATACCAGTCTGGCTACCTGCTGATCGCAGAGAAAATTGCTCCAAAAGTAAAAGAAGTCTTACGCAAGGAGCGGATCGCATATCTGGAGAGGAATGGTGATATCTATATCAACCAGGTAACCCAGGGGGGGCTTTTGATATTTGTGGACGGTAACAAGCCTATAGTTGAAAAAAGTGATCTGACAGGCAGAGCGTTCACAAAAACTGGATTAAAGGTTGTTTTTCACTTCTTACTGGAGGAGGAACTGGTCAATAAGCCATATCGGGAGATCGCAGCACAGGCGGGTACGGCTCTTGGAAATGTTACGAACGTAGTGAATGGGCTTCGGGAAGCTGGTTTCCTGCTGAAAGAAAGAAAGGACAGGTATGTACTTGTGCATAAAAAGGAGCTTTTGACAAAGTGGTTAACAGCCTATGAAGAGGTGTTGAAGCCAAAGCTTGAAATAGGAAGATTCAGATTCGCAAAAGAGGAATACCTGTATGACTGGAGGAGCCTTCCCTTGTCAGATCAGCTTAGCTGGTGGGGAGGAGAACCGGCCGCAAACATCCTCACAGCATATTTGAAGCCGGAAGACTTTACACTCTATACTTTAGAGACTAAAAGTGAGCTAATGAGGCGGTATAGATTAAAACCTGATCCGGCAGGTAATATCTGCGTTTATAAAAAGTTTTGGCAGGGTGATTACACCATAGATCATATAGCGCCCCCCCTGCTTGTATATGCTGACCTGGTGAGCACCGGGGATAGAAGATGTATCGAAACAGCGGAAAGGATTTTCGATGAATACTTACAAAATAGATTTTAAGAAGCTTAGACAGGATCCCAGCATGTCGCAGATGCTGGGAGCACTGGAGCGTGGATTCAGACATTTTGGGATTGATTTCTACCTGGTAGGGGCAGTGGCAAGAGATATCCATTTTGGCTACCATAAGCTGCCGGTAAAAAGATCCACGGATGATATTGACTTTGCTGTCCTGGTAAGAGATGAAAAGAAGTATAAAGCACTTAGAGATTATCTGATTGAAAAAGAAGGCTTTGCTGCTTATAAGGACAATCCGCTGGTGCTACTTTGGCATAATGGGAAAGAGGTGGACTTGATGCCGTTTGAAGATATTACGGATAGGGGGAGTATTAGCATAGCCTCCGTTGGGCTTATTGATTTGAAGGTCGATGGATTTAAAGAGGTTTATGAGTCGCCACTGCCAGAGGTGTTGCTGGAGGACAGCCATCGGTTTAAATTTAGTTCGCTCCCGGGGATCGTGTTGTTAAAATTAATAGCCTGGAGTGACCGTCCGGAGTGGCGGGAGAGTGATATCACTGATGTAAGTTATATTATTGAACAATTTTACAGTATTCATGAAGAGGAAATCTGGGAGCATCATCATGACCTTTTTCCTGATGACGATCATGGAGATTACAGCGAAGTGACGCTGGCCGCCCAGGTATTGGGTAGAAAAATTGGTGAAATAGCCAGGACAAACCAGCAGTTGGTAAACAGGCTGCGACACATATTAACAGAAACAAGGGATAGAATTGCCGTAATCATGACAATATACTACGACAGTACAATCGAAGAAAACAAACGCATACTTCAGTGTCTACTGCAGGGTATTGAAGAAAAAACAGGCTGATTTCCCTCGATATATCAGAATATGGGTAGTATGAAAATAGAAATAAGCTTTTACGGAAGTTTTGGGGATTAATATGGCAGATCCTATTCCACTCCTTTTCAGCACCTAATAGATAGTGATTCAAGCCGGAATCCAATAACACCCTGCCCGTTTATACGGATCACGCTTTTACATTACCCACGGCATCGCCGACAGTTAGTTTTGCTTATCTTTCCAGTACAATTTGCACCCACATTACCTGATCCTTTCATGAAGCTTTCTGATGTATTAACCAGTCCTGGCCTGGACATGATTAAGAAGATCCTTTCTGTTAAGTTTGATGTGCTTCTTTCTCATCAGCAACTACTGACATTCATTGAAAGGCAGCCGGAGGAACTGAAAAAAGCACTAGAGGTGGAGCAGGTATCTCTCGCTACCTTAGACCAGCTGGTTGAAACAGTTTCCGAGGAAATAACAGGCATCCATTACCCTACCAACCACAGCACCCCTTATTATAAAGAGTTCTTCAGAAAAAAGCTGAAGGAGAATAAAGACCGGTATTTTGGTTTGGGAGCATAGTGCCCCTGGCTGCTTCCTTGCTGTTAAGAATAACCAGCTTGCTGCTGCTTAGTATAGGTACTTCAAAATCAAATTTACATTTCTATATGATTTGGGGGCGACCTTCGGCACGGCTGTCGGGGCTCGCTTTTTTTGTGAGGAAAGTACCGATGCACTGATCTTCTAATGTGGCCACAAAAAAGAGCTCAAACCCTCCCTCCATCCTCGCCCACATAACGCCATTGCCGCTGCCAGCGGAAACAGAACATTTCTCTATCGTAGCTGCAAGATATGTACCCGCCGGGGCGCCGGCCGCCGGGACACAGGCGCGCCAATCCCTCCCGCGGGGCTCCAATGATGACATCAAAAAAGTAAGGTCTCCCAAGGGGAACCCTCCTGACTTTTTTGCCGCTCCTCATTGCCTTTAGTCCCGGCGGGTACATGGAATCGCTGCCACAATAAATCAATGTTTTACTTAAATGATTTAGCTATGGCACTTCTGACAAAAAAAATTGAAGAAAAGCTACAGGCCCAGTATTACCTGGGCAGTGATCTTGAAAACCAGGATATCATCTGCAGGATCTACAATGCATTTGGTCCGGGCTGCTGGTACCTCATCAACCAGGACCCCGAAGATAAGGACTATCTCTGGTGCATCGCCACCTTTGACAGGGTCTTGTATGAAGTAGGTTCTGTACTAAGATCAGAACTGGAAAGCGCAAGGGTAGGAGGGGTTGCTCTCATCATCAGGGACCGGTACTTCCGGGAAATCAACGCCTACGAAGCATACCAACGGCTCATGGATGGAGAGCACCTATAAGGTGCTCTTTTTTTAACCTTAACACTTAAAGCAATGGAAACAACAGAATATCCCATCAGGGGCTGCTACAGCTTCAGGATATGGCTGTGGGCATGGCCGGTACAGGTGACTTACACAGGTCTGCCAGTGGAGGAACTACTTCCTAATGTGGATGCATCCAATGCCTACATAACCTTTGAATTCAGGGGTGTGGCTGTCAGTGAAAACCGCTGTAGATGCTACACCTGTGCTGCTGATCAGCTGGAAAAGAACCCCTGCTATACAGCTAAGAAGCTGGCCTGGCAGTTTCACCTGGCTATGAGGCGTGAATATCCTTACCTGTTTCGTAACAGCATTGAGCTGCTTCCTTATTGAAAGCGGGAGCCGTTAGGCTCCCTTTTTTATAGATGCTTCCAGGACAAAGACCTCCAGAAGGAGATGGGTCAGTAGCTCGTCTCTTTCAATAGACCCCTTTGCAATAACACCGCCTCCCCAAACCCGCCGCTCCAGCCAAACGCCTGCCCCTCTGTTCCATGCTTCCACTGCGGGGCAGTCGTTCCGCTCTCGCTCCCCACAACCAGCAAGCCCTCCGCCCCACAAAAGCCTCCCGCCAGCCAAAGCGGAAGGCTTCCTGGTGCTAAGCCTCCCTGGCCAGCCCCTCATTCATTTTGCAAACAGGCATTGAGCCTTAAGCAAAATGGAGCGCTTACCGCCCCCTTCACTGCCAGTAGAAACAGAACATTTCTCTATCGTAGCTGCAAGATATGTACCCGCCGGGACAGGGGCGCACAGACCCTCCCGCAGGGCCCCAAGCTAGACCAAAAAAAATCTCCACCCTCCGGGTCGTATTTTTTTCGGCTCCAGCTTGCCCGAAGTCCCGGCGGGTACATGGAGAGGCTGCTACAATAAATAAATGTTCTATTTAATCTTTTACAGCTATGGCACACAATCTTGCTATCAACCCCAAAACAGGAAGCGCAGCCTTCTTCTCCGTGCGCGAAAAAGCCTGGCACCGCCTCGGTCTGGTGCTAGAAGACTGCCCCACCTCCTCGGACGCAATTGTCTATGCAGGCCTGGACTATCGGGTAGAGAAAACTTCCCTACAAGCCTTTACCCTTCCTTTTATGCCTCACCCGGTTCCCCTTACCGACAACTGGCCCTATGCCACCATCCCGGACCGCTTCGCCACCGTTCGTGCCGACACCGGTGACCCTTTAGGAGTAGTCGGTAAAAATTACCAGGTGGTGCAGAACAGGGAAGCTTTCGGCTTCTTTGATGCAATCGTCGGAGAGGGAGCTGCCATCTACGAAACAGCCGGTGCCTTAGGCAGGGGAGAGGTTATCTTTATCTCTGCCAAACTGCCTTCCCACATCAGGGTCCGCTGCAACGGCAAAGAGGATGCCGTAGAGCAGTACCTGCTGCTGATAAACTCCCACAACGGCGGCTCGGCCATCCGCATCCTTTTCACCCCCGTACGGGTAGTGTGCAACAACACCCTGAACATGGCCCTGCACAGCAAACAAGGTGTCTCCGTCCGTCACACATCAAGGGTAGGGGATGGGCTGAAAAGAGCAGCCAGGTTACTGGGCCTCGTCCACAGGGAGTATGGCAAAACAGGAGAAGCTTATAAGGAGCTGGCCCGGATCAAAATCACCGACAAAGCGCTTCGCCACTACATCGAGGTACTTTTTCCTGCCAAACAGGAGAACGAAGAGGTCTCTGCACGCCTGGCTAAGATGCGCCGGGAGGTGCTGGAATATACCCAGACAGGAGCAGGGCAGCATGGGATCAGGGGCACAGCCTGGTGGGCCTACAATGGCATCACCGGCTACTTTCAGAACGTGCGCCCCTTTGGTAGCTGGGAGAAGCTCTTCCGCACCAACCTGCTGGGATCAGGCCATGCGCTGATGCAAAAAGCACTGCAGCAGGCGCTGAAGCTTGAATGATAGAAAAGGGGGGCCTGCCTAAGGGGGCTCCCCCTTTTTTATAGAGGGAGCAAAAGTACTGGCGGTGCAAGGGCAGATGGAAACCGGGGACCGGGGAAAGTGGTGGTATTTCACCCCGCCCACTGGCCATGTGCTGAAAGCCTGTTCATTGCGTTCGTTCCTCCCTGCATTCACACGCTTTCAGCACCCCGCGCAAGCGTAGCACCGTTTTCCGTTCCGCTCCGCTGCTCTCCAAACCGCACTACCCTTGCCTTTACCTTCCCGCAGCCAGGCCGCCTGATGTAGTAATGGCTGCAAGGAAAAGCATAATTGGATACAGGCCTATAATCAGTTAGCTGAAGATCATCCGGTCAGGGATGGAGACAATTCTGCCTCTACATATCGACACCCACCCTTTAGGTAGCATGCAGGTACAGAAGTTTGTCTACACTGGTGTCTACCCCTGTAGATTAGTAGGAAAGGAACAGGGGCTTGGGAAGGTGGTTGAGAAAAGCAAAAGCAGGTCTGATACAGCCTTTCCGCTTCTGTGATTAAGTTCTTTTGAAGAAGATATGGCTATATCCCGGAAATTTTCAGCTTCCATGTATCGTTATGATACAGGGATACTACTAACTGTGGATGTGGTGGTTAACTTAAGGATCTCCTTTCCGTAAAGAATATAAGCAGGGGAAGATTTCCTTAAGTTGTAATTCCTTACCTATATTTACCTGTCTATTGTCTGTAGCAGATCATGAGAATAATTGATAAATATAAAAAACTTCAGGATGACCGCTTCGTGGTCGCCATGATCTCGGAATCTGTCTATGGTACCATGGTCTTAGAGGAGCAAGCTGTCCCTATGGCAAAGGTTAAAGAAATTGTTCTGAAGACGCATAAACGCAGGAAGCAAGAACGCTTAGAGTTGGCGTAATTGTCGCTTAATAATATTTTCAAAAGGCTGATAATCATGATTGTCAGCCTTTTTTACTGACTGTATGTATTCTTCTCTTGAAGTGCCTTCCCGCTGATAAATCTGGACTGCCTCATACCCGTGCATATAAGCGATTAAATTAGTTACCAGTCTGGCTGTTCTGCCATTGCCGTTATTAAAGGGATGAATCGCTAAGATCCTGTGGTGCGCGTAAGCTAATGCATATGCCAGATCATTTACATTTTTTTATGCTATCGACGAGGTACAGTAGCTGATCACTAAATTCAGCCATTAAGTTTGGGATTTTGCTATAAGGAGGAGGCGTAAAGTTACCCACAGTGACATCAACACACCTTAATTTTCCAGCCCATTCGTACAGGTGGTCAAAGGCTGTCTTATGGATTTCTAAGATCAGATAGGTATCAATTCGGGTGTCAGCATCATAGTGTAGCAGGCTTTCTTCTGCTTCAGCGACTCCCTGTGCTTCAGCAAGGTTGATGGCTTCCTTTGTATTGAGTCCAAGTAGATTCTCTTCAATGTTGCTTCCTGATGTTGTATGATCTCTTGCCAAAATATTTGAATAGCTTGTGTTGGTTCTATATTAGCAAAAAGCCTGGAATTAATGGTCTTTTATATTTGAAGACTTATTGGAGTATATGGAAGTGCGGAATACACTTTCCTCATTGTTGTCTTTTTTAAGGTGCAGCTAGTGTACTTATTACCCCACGTGTGCAAGTATGAAAAGCAGTAGATTTCAAGTGTAGATCCAGCATAGCCAGCATAGCCAGCATAGCCAGCATAGCAAGAAAGCATTCAAAAACCCCATGTAGACAGCTTTCCAGGCCGTGTGAAGGCTGTTTTTGCTCCGGGTGCGTAGACAACTGCACTTCCGGGAGCCCTGCCATCCACAAATGTGTATCCCTCCTGGTGTCTACACCATACTTCTTAACATATATCGGATAAGAAACAGGCATAAAGACCTTCAGTAATGTGTTCATGCCAACGTAGTCAGGCGTTGCTGTGCCTGCACAGCCGTACCAGGGACGAATAAAAACTTTGATGAAAGAGTGCAAGCCACTGTCGATGATCGCCAAAGAGATTTAGCGTGTTGTAGGTATTAGCACAGGGTGAAAAGCCCATTCTGTACGGCTTGCGGCTGAACTATAAGAAAAAATGTGAAAAAAAATTAAAAATTTTTCAGATCTCCAAATCATACTAAAGTGTGTCAAAATAAATTAAGTACAAATGTTATGTCGTAATAAAAGGATCGGTTTGCTCATTTCTGACCAATGCTTTTATTACTGTATGCCCTTTTAAACGCGAATTTAGGCCCTTCTAATGTGCTGGTGATTTGTGTTGTAGTAAATTATTGTGCACATTTATTCTATAGATCATTATTTGAAAAGTGATATCTATGGAGGCGTATCTTTCAGACAGGGGATTGATGTTGTTGGCCGTTGCCGGAGGAGGGGAAGGATTGAATGCTGCAGCACAGAGAGTGTTCCTTGCTGCTGAAACGCCCGACCTGATTCCTGGCGTTTCGGTGCTGTTCCTGCTACTCTTTCTTTTTCTGCTGGGTAGGCCTCTCTATCGGCAGTTCTGTCACCGAAGACTGGCAGCCCGCATGAGGGGCCGGAATCATCCGGCCATTCCCGCAATTACCTACCCCTCCGCTAAACTTTCACATTCCTCCGGAGCGGGAAAACAAAAAAAGCCTGTAGCTGCAGCAACCACATCCATTCCACCCCTGGAGACTTTCCTGGTTGCGGATCCGGTAACTGCGGCTACCAGAGTGGATGCTCCCGGAGTGGATGCTCCCGGAGTGGATGCTCCCCGAGCGGCGGCTCCAGGTACGGAGGTAAGCCGAAGGGAAGTTCAGGAAGTGCCTCCTGGAGAAGTTGCCACTTCGGAGGTAGCACTACTTCCTGGTACGGAAGTAGCTGCAGCGCTGGGCGACTATACCTTCTACAGCTTGCTCGACAGGATGGATATAGACTAGACCTATTTTTTACCATAATCATTAAGTGCTATGAAACTATTACTTATTCTGCTGCAGCAGCAGACCACGGTGGCCCTGGAGGACTTTTCCGCCTTCGTCCTCATGGCAGTTAACATCATCTTCATCATTGTCCTGGCACTGGGGCTTATCAACACCGTCAGGAAATTTATCATGAGCGACCCCGGCGCCATGAACAGCCTTGGACAACTAGTAATCGGCGTGATTGTCTTCCTGGTATTCAACATCTTCAAAGATGACCTTACCAGCATTTTCGGGGAGTTCAACCTATGAGAACCTACCCCGCTATCGAACGCAAAAGCATCATCCTTGGCATGCCCGCAGGCGACCTGATGCTGTTGTTGTGCCTGCTCGTCGTCCTGGTCCTGCTGGGCGGGATCATGGGCACTTTTCTGCAGGTATCGAAGTACTACTACTTCGGCTCCCTGCTCTCCGTAATCGTCCTGCAGTTTGTCCTGCGCTACCTGCACCGCAGGCGGCATCCCAGCTTCCTGGCCTCCTGGATCTCCTTTCATTTCCTGCAGGCCCACCGCATCACCATCACAGCGATACCTACCTGCCATGAAAACAAACCCCGAAACAGCAAGCGGGAAACCCGCCGCTAAGCGAATGGCTGCTTTTCACCAGCTGATGCCGGTGTATGCCATGGAAGGTCATAAACTGATCTTCAAGGACGGTCGGGTTGCTCTGGGTTTTGCCCTCGAGGGTGTTGAGGCCGAGCAGTGGACGGAAGCCCAGTACCAGCAGTTGAATACACTATTTGCAGGGGCCCTGAAACCCCTGCCGGTGGGCACAGTTGTACAACGGCTGGATTTTTTTTACGATCAAGCCTACCGGAATCATCAAAAAGATAGGGCTTACTTTCAGGGAAAGGCTGATGCATACTTTATGGACCGGCTGATGTTGTTCCAGCAGAGTTACCTGTTCATTACCCTACCCGCCGATAAAATGAGCAGGAGCGGCGGCTCCCGAAGCGGTGGTTCCCGAAGCGGTGGTTCCCCGAATGGCTATTCCCGGAGCGGCGGCTCCCGAAGCAGCCCTACGAACAACCTATTTGTACAGCTTCACCGGAAAATCTTTGAAAACCCGCTTGCCTACATCGGTAAGCGGCTGGAAGAGGGGGAGAGCCTGGCCATGGAACTGACCGCAGCCCTGGAAACGGCCGGCGGCATCCGTCTGAAAAGGCTCGGGGATGACGCCCTGCACAAGCTGTACCTGCAGTACTTTAACCTGCAGTTTGACACAACCCCCGCCACTTTTCAGCGGCCAATCTACAACCACCATCAATCGCTGGCGGTGGGCGAAAAAAAGCTGCGGGTGTTGAGCCTGATGGGACAGGGATCACAGGTGCTGGATGCAGTCCGCAACGGCTGCGGCGTGAGCGTACCGATGATCTACCCGCTTACACAGGCCCTGCAGTTTCCACACATCCTTAGCCAGAACATCCTCATCGAAGACACGGACGCCTGCCTAAGACAACTGGACCGGGAAAAGAAGATCAATAGCTCTCTGCACTTTCTAGCGACGCAGGATAATCTCATCAAGTCCGCCGAAATCGACGCGTTCACGGCAGAGGTGCGGGGCAATAACCGGCAGTTGGTATCCCTTAACCTGAGCCTGCTGCTGTTCGAGCCGGACGACAAGCGCCTGCAGCAGTACCTTGAGAAAGCTGTTACCGCTTTCCGGCAGGTGGGGGGGTGTGAGTGCCTGGTAGAGTCCTACGATGCTGCAAGCCTGTTCTTTGCCAATGCCCCCGGCAATGCAGCACAGAACTACCGCTGGCTGCTGATGCCTGCCTACTATGCTGTTACCTTTGCGCACTTTACCACCAACTACCGCAGCTGCGGGGAGGGAGAACTGTTGTGTGACCGTTACCGCAACCCGCTCCGGGTGAATCTTTTTAACACCCGCCTGAATAACCAAAACTGCCTGGTGATCGGCCCTTCCGGTTCGGGTAAGTCCTATACCATGGGCAACTTTATTTGCCAGCGCTTTGAGCGGGGCGACCGACAGATCATCATCGATGTGGGAGGAACCTATAAGAATGTGATCGAGAGCCTGGTGGGGCTGGAGGCCTACTTTGAATATGACCTGGCAAGCCCACTTTCCTTCAATCCATTTCTGATTGATCGGCAGGCGGGGCGCTGGACCCTTAGCGGCGATAAGCTCAACTTCCTGACCGCTCTGCTTGCCATCCTGAGGAAGGGTGCCGGGGGAACTTATGCTCAGGGAGGCAAAGCACTCTTAAGCCCGGCGGAGAGGGCCATCCTGGTGCGGCTGATCCCTGCTTACTATGACTTCCTCAACGGGGAAAAGCAACGGCAGACACTTCCTTCCCTGGCAGGCTTTTATCACTGGTTCAGGTGCTACCACCGCACCCATGCCGAGCAGGAAGAATATCGCACTGAAATGCAGTTCTTCAATGTAGCACAGTTCCTGGTGGTGCTGCGGCCCTTTGTGGAGGGTGAGTACCGGCGGGTGTTGAATGCCTCCCGGGAGCTGGATATTTCGGACCTGCCGCTGGTATGCTTCGACATGGCCCGCATCAAATCAGACCCCGGCCTCTACCCGGTTATTTCCATGCTGATTACCGAACTGGCGCTTGACCAGGTTCGCAAATTCCCCAATGACCGGAAGTACCTCTACATGGACGAGGCCTGGGCCATGCTCTCGGATGCCATGGGCGAATGGGTGGAAAGCATGTATCGCACCATCCGGAAAAACAATGGAGCAATGTGCATCATCACCCAGGGCATCGATGAGATCATCGGCTCCCCTGTAGGAGCAGCCATCATTCAGAATGCCCAGACGCAGATCATTCTCAACCATACGGATGGGAGCCAGGTAAAAAAACTGTCTCTCCACCTGGGTTTTACCTCACACGAGGTAGACAAGATCCACTCCCTGCGCATCGGCAAAAATTACCGCGAGCTTTTTATCAAACAGGGCGATACGGCCAAGGTCTACTGCCTGGAGGTGTCGCCTTACATGGATGCGGTGCTTTCTTCAAAACCGGTAGAGCGCAACTACCTGCGTAAGCTTATGGCGCAGTTCGGGGGCAGTATTCACCATGCCGTAAACCAGTATGTGGAGGACCGGCAGCTGAAGAAAGGAGTGTTTTATGAATAACATTTCCATCAATCCCAGTTTCCTGGCCATCATCGAGCAGATGGCCGGCGTGGTACGCTCTCCCTGTATCCTGCTGATCCATACGCTGATGGCCGTTACGCTCATCATTACCCTGGCCAGGGGCTTCACAGCCCGGGGAGGTGTTTCCGTTGACTACGGCATTGTGGTGAGGAGTTTTATCCTGCTTGGGGTGCTCTACTTTTACCAGGAGCTGATGGGACTGATCAGCGGTAGCATCGGCGCCTTTGCCGGCTACCTGAACCAGCCAACCAACATTTATGCTTCGCTGGAGGATTTGCCGGGCGGTGAGGGAGTAGTTCCTGACCAGTCACTGGCCGATTATGTGGAGGAAGCAGTGGATTACATAAATTCATTCAACCTGCTTAGCCTGCTGCAGTCTGTCGCCCTCGGCGGCATCGCGAGCATTGCACGGAAGCTGATGGAGCTGCTCAGGCAAACACTGCTGGGTCTGCTCTATGTAACAGGACCGATCGCCATCAGCCTTAGTGTGCTGCCCATCTTCGGACAGCTGGTGCAGAAGTGGTTTCAGAATTACCTGGCCGTGCAGTGCTGGAGTATTACCCTAATCATCCTGGACAACATCGTGGTCCTGTACCGACACCTTAGCCAGCACCGCCTGGGGCTGATGCATGGACTTTCAGTGTCCGAGGCGGCGGAGAAGCTGGACATGATCCTGATCACCCTGGTCATAGCGATGCTGTACTTTATGGTACCCTACCTGACCTCCCTCTTTATCGGGCAGGCACAAAGTGCAATGTACCCCGCCCGGGTACTGGCCACAAGCGCCGGTGCGGCAGTCCTTGCCGGCCAGGGAGCTGCGGCGCTGGGTGGTGCTTCACGCCTGACATCAAGCGCTGCCTCTACCATCAGTGACGCATGGAAAGCCAGAGGTGCCAGGGATGCGGATATCGGCAGTTCGGGAACAGAAACACCTTCCCCGCCCCGCGGCGGGGCCGGACAGTCCATCCCCGTTCGGCAATAGGCAATTGTATTTTTAACCCAAACTTGTAACGTATGGCATCCTCTTTGAAAGATTTCGACAGCAGTTTTGAGGTGTTGAAGAAAATCACCATCGGCACAATCCTGCTTTCCTTTTTGCTCATCCTGCTCCTGTGCACCTATGTGGTGCTGCAGGAGCGTAAAAAGAGCGAACGGGTCTATGTGGTGACTGATCTGGGAACGCTCCCTGCCATCAGGCAGCAGGAGCGGGAGATTTCTGTATACGAGGTGCGCAACCAGGTAAAAACTTTTTTGCACACCATGTTTTCCCACCATGCTGCCAACTACCAGGCGCAGGTGGAGGCAGGCCTGCACCTGATCGATAAGGAGGGAGGGCAGCGCATACTGCATGATTTTACCAAGGGTGAGGTCTACCAGAATTATGTTCGGCTGGGTACGCAAACAAGCATCGCGGTCGATTCGGTGCTCATCGACATGAAAGCCCGACCGATCTCAGGGAGGGCCTTTGCCCGGCAGACCATCTACCTGGGCGAAAAGAAACGGGAGTTTCCCATAGGAGTCCAGTTTGAAGTAATTGAAACCTACCGCAGTGAGCAGAACCCATACGGCCTGCTCCTCCAGAAATTCGATTACATCCTCTACGAGCCTAAAGTGGCGGCAGCGCATTAAGCAAAACGCCTGTTTACATGAATCTTACCCATCGCTTATGAAATCTCTTTTTTTCCTGTTCTTATGGATTCCCTGTACCCTGGCTGCCCGGCAGCACCAGGCTGGGAACGCAGCAATGCATGCCTATTCCTGGTCTGATACTGTCTTTGTATCGGACGGGGAAACCACGTACCTGATTTTTCCCGAGGAGGTGCAGCTGGTGGATATCGGCCGTACAGGCGAATATTTTGCCAGAATCGAAGGCAAAAGTGTTTTCCTGAAAGCTCGAAGCAAAGCATCCGGTCCTACCAATATCTTTGTTCGCTTTGGAGGCGCTCACTATACGGCCAGGCTCGTCTTTGCCCTCCTGCCGGCACAAAACCTGTATGACTTTAGCAAACAGCCGACAGCTGGCCCGGAGTCCTCTGGCAGCAGCCCGGCAGCAGCGATCCTCCTGGATAAGCTGGTTCAACAGGAAGCAGACATGCAAGGCAGAACGCTCCGGCAGCGCGCCAGGCATGGATTGGCCCTCCGGCTTACGCACTTACAGAATGACCGGCAGCTGCTCCTGCTGGGCATGCGCCTGGCAAACAGCTCCTCTGTCGATTACAGGCTGGACTTTGTTGGCTTCAGTTTTCAGGAAAAGCGGGGGAAACTGTTCTCCCGCAACAACAGCTATCGCAAGGAGGTGCGTCCTTTTGCTGAAATGGCGCCGCAACACATCCCCGCCCGGGAGGAGCGTCAGCTGTATTATGCATTGCCGCTCTTTGCCATGACCCGGCGTGGCAGGCTGGAGATCCTGATCCGTGAACAGGAAGGGGCCAGGCTGCTGCGGATCAGGGTGCCAGCCCGCATGATCAACAAAGCACCCCTTTATTCGGATGGACATGGATATTAAACATGGAAAATGGCGGCAGTGGCTACGGAAACAATGGTGGATACTTACCTTGGGTCTCCTTGGCCTTACAATGCTGGTGCTGCTGGCGCTCGGCAGCATCCGGCGCTACCAGGCAGCTACGCCGATTGCCAGCATTGAACCGGAGGTGCTGCTCTCTGAGGAGCGCCTCCCGGAGGAGGGACTTCCTAAGCAGCCTTCCAGGCTGGAGCGCTACCGCCGGGAGATAGAAGGAGTCAGGCAGGAAAATGCCAGGCGCCGCCGCTCTATGGAAACCATTGTGGCCATGGACTTCGGGCGCATGAGCCGGGAAGCTTCGGCCACGGAAAAGCCTGCAGACACTACAGGTATACCCGGAGCAGCGGGAAAACCTCCAAAAGCACAACTTTCCCTGAAAGAGGAAGGTAGTAGTACTACCATACCAACACCTGCAACTCCACGCCCGGGACGGCCACGGCAACATGAGGTAGTGCCGCATACACCGGCTGGAAAGCAGGAAGCGCCGACAGATCCCTTTTATACCGTTAGGGCTGAAGAAGCTGCTGCCGCACCGAAGCAGCAGCAGGGGCTGTATCCAGCAGTGGTCCACGGCGATCAGCAGTTGCAGCCACAGGCTACGCTGCTCCTGCGCCTGCTGGAGGAGATGCAGGTGGGGGAATACCGTTTCCCAAGAAACAGCCTGCTCTATGGAAAGCTTAGCGGTACCGGCGCCGGACGCATTAAGGTGCGCATCCTGCGGGTAGGTGCAGTACCTGTGCGGATGCAGGTGTATGATCAGGACTACCAGGAGGGTATTTTCTACCGACAGGAGGAACCGCTGCCTTCTGCCCTAGCGGAAGGCAGGGAGGATGCCCTCAACCAGTTGCTGCATGCGGTGCCCTATGGCGGCGTGGCCGGAGGCCTTGCCGGTCTTGGGAAATCATTCCTGCGGAAGAACAGGAAAGAAAAGTCCCTTTACCTGGCGGACGGCTACCCGCTCTTTGTAGCCCCGGAATTATAATGAACCATAAACTTTTAAGCTATGAACCCATCCATTTCGAAAAAACTCCTGCTGCCGGCTTTTATGCTGATGCTTCTCAGCCAGCCCCTGAAAGCTCAGTGGGTGGTCTATGACCCGGCCCAGTTTGCCAATATGATCAAAAGCATTGCCAATGAAGTGGAACTTATCTCCAAGGCAGGTAAAACGCTGCAGGAGACTAAGAAAATCCTGAACACGGCCATTCGTACAAAAGAAGAAATTGAGAACATCTACAGCTTGCAGTGGGAAGTGCAGGAAGCGCTGAAAATAGCACGTGGTATTCAGGACCTGAAATGGTCTGACCTGGACGGCGTTACCCGCTCGGCACTGGGCATATCAGTAGACCCGATGGTGTACCTGCCCGAGCTGCCGGAAACAGACTGGCTGCGCCCTGCGCTGCGGTCGAATCCAAACCCACGCAACGCACGTTTGCTGTATGGCATGTTAACAGGCCTTCATGCGGCAAGTGATCCGCTGCCGGACCTGATCTCTTACGATGCACTGAACCAACAGACCTTGCTTAACCAGTTTGCCTTTACGGAAATGAGTGCGCAGAAGAGGATACAGGCAGCACTATCCTACCATGAGCTGGCCGAAGAAATGATCTACGGGGCCAGGGAGCTGATGGAGGCCGTGAAACGGGACCGACGACTGACCATGAACGAAGCTGAAAGGCTGAATGCCCTGAAGCAGTGCCGGGAGGTAATCCAGCAAAGTATCGAGCTGAAACTGGAAGCCGACGAACTATTGCGCACTGCCACCGAACAACCTTCTGCTTCCAAAAAGGCCCTGCTGCAGGCCTACCGGAATCGCCTGGTGCGTAAAGCCATGGCAGAAGAACCACAGATGAAATACGGACAGTAGCCCATGCACTGCATCTTTTCCCTTTCAGCCCATGTGTGCACCCGAGGCCCAGGTTCCGCTGCATTGCTACTGGTCAGTAAGGCCGGAGCCGGGTCTCTGGTGTATGGGGCTGTTCCAGGGCATCGGGGTATCCTTCCTAATGCTTTACACCTATTTTAAAGTATGAAAACAGCCAGAAAAGAGATAAAAATAGGCGCTGCCGTCCATGAACTGCTTATGCGGGAGGCAGGAGAGTTTCAGCTGTCTCACAGGGAATATGCCGAAGCGGTGATTCGCTATTTTGCCAGCCGACGGCTGAACCCGAAAACCATCAGGGAAGGTATGGCCTGGGGACTGCAGGATGCCCTGGATAAGGGAATTACACGGATCCTGACCATGCTGACCCGGCAGGAACAGGAAAGTGGGGAGCTGATGCTGACGGGCTTGAAGGAAATCCTGCATGAGCAGATTAACACCCGTATACTGACTGAGGTCCTGCTCAACAACCTTCATCAGCTCTCTGAACTGAACAGGGAGGAGCTGCAGCAAATGGTTCAGAAAAACAGCCAGTATGCGCTGCAGCGGAAGCAGGAGATCCTGAAGGCTTATAAGCAGGAGAAAGATACACCTTAACCTATCACCAATGCATTCCAAGATTATCCACCCCGGTCTTCATGGCAAAGGAGTATATGAGAACAAGGGGAGTAGCCAGCTGCTGATAGGGTATCTGCAGCATGAAGCAAAGGAAAAGGGGTACGCTATCACCTTCTTTTCCAGGGAGGAAGATGGTATGTCATCTTCGGAGGTATGCCGGTGCATCGACGAGAATATTAAAGGCCTGCAACGGCAGGAGAGCAAGTTTATTTCCCTGGTGCTGTCGCCGGGAAAGGATGAACTCCTGCATATTGATAATGACCCTGAAAAGCTAAAAAGGTTTACCCGGCAGGCAATGCGGCAGTATGCAGAAAACTTTCGGCTGAAGGGGGGTAAGAGGATCCGTGGGGAAGATCTGCTCTGGTTTGCAACCCTCCATCAGGAGAGGACTTATAAGGGCAGGGAAGAGGAGGTTAGGCTGGGACTAAAGGAGCCAGGCGCTTTAAAGCCAGGCTTCAACATGCATGTACATGTGGTTGTTTCCAAGCGGGACCGGGCACAGCAGCTTACCCTAAGCCCTTTCGGGGACAGGGACCGCTTTGATATGGGTGCCTGGCAAAGGGACAACCAGTGGAGCTTTAACCGGATGTTTTGCTACTACCCTCAGGATAGAGCACCTGCCAGGAAAGCCCTGTCAGAGGATGAACGGGGACGGTTCACGGCCCGTATTGCTGCCAGAATAGAAACCATCAATCTATACCTGGATAAAACGCATAAGTTGCAGCTGGACAGGGTGCTGGAGGTCGCGGAAAAGCGGCAGTTCGGGAGGACTTTTTTCTTCAACCTGAACAGGCTGGAACAGCACCTGAAAAAGGAGCAATATGTGCGTGATCCAATGCATTTGCTGGAGCATAACCGCGACCGCAAGCCCGAGCAGCTGCAGGTAGACCAATCCCTGGGCGCATCGCTGAAGCAACTGGCCGCAACAGGCAGGAGCATGGGGTTCACCGAGTCGCTGAACCTGCACGAATTTACTCCGAACAGACGGAAGCGTACGCGAATGACCATAAAATAAAAGCCCCCTATGCAGCACCATCAGGCTATTTTCTTTCTTCTGTTCCTGTTGCTGGTCATCCTGGTTGGAGAGTACACTGTCTATGTGCAGCTGGACCCCCTGCTGGCCCTGCAAACGGATGACAGGTCGGCACTGGTGTTGTTGAAACTGGCTGCTGGGGCTGGCCTATGGTGCAGGCTGGGCTTTATGATCTGTTTTCTGGGCTGGGTGTTGGGGAATCCGGGAGGCTTGGCAGGTGCCGGAAAAAAAAGTATCCCCGGCTCCATGAAACCGGGGGTGGTTGCCGCTTTCCTGCTGTGTGCTTACCTCTTGCTGCGGGTGCATGTTTATCCCCTGGTAGTGATCCGTTTCGGATACCCTGCCGCTCTTGGAGGTTTTATCGTTACTGCTTTGCTGTTGCCTGCCGTGTGGAGTCGGAGACAGCGGGACCATTTGGGAATCAGGAATGACAAGAAAAAGATGAAAATGGCCCTGGGGTTCAGTTTCAGGACAAATGAGGGGTACATCAATGTGCCCAATCCTTTCCGCGGCATCTTCATTAGTGGCGCGGCCGGGGCAGGAAAGAGTGAGTCACTGGCTTTTTCCATCATTCAGCAGGCCATTGCAAAAGGGTATACCGGGCTGGTGTATGATTTTAAATTTCCGGTGCTGGCAGAGCAGGTGCACCTGGCGCTCTGGAAGAGTAACAGGCGGAAACTTGATTGTTACCTGCTCAACTTCCACGACCTTTCCAGGAGTCACCGCCTGAACCCGCTTAAAGCTGAACAGATGCCCGTGCTGGCCTATGCGGAAGAGTACAGCCTGGCCATCCTGAACAACCTGCTGCCGGAAACCATCCGAAAAAAAGACTTCTGGATACGATCGGCCAATGCCCTGCTGGCAGCCGTAATCTGGTTTCTGAAAAAGCATCACCCAGAATATTGTACCCTTCCTCATGCGGTGAACATCATCCTTTACAAGGATTATATGCGCAGCTTAAGTATGCTGGCCTCGGATCCCGAAACCGCCGGTATGGTCAGGAGTGTGATAAGTGCCGTAGAAAATGATGCCGAAGGGCAGATTGCCGGGGTGATTGGTTCGCTGCAGCTTTCCATTGCCCGGATCAACAGCCCGGAGATCTGCTGGGTGCTGTCGGGTGATGATGTCGAGCTTGACCTGAACAACCCGAACAGACCGAAACTACTGGTACTGGGTACGAGCCCTACGCTGGCAGATACCTTTAGTCCGCTCATCTCCTGCATCATTACCGTTGCATTGAAACAAATGAACAGGCCGGGCTGCCTCCCGGCTGTGGTGTTACTGGACGAAGCACCCACGCTTTATATTCCCAGGCTGGAAATGATTCCGGCTACAGCCAGGAGCAACCGGATTGCTACGGTTTACATGGCACAGGATTACAGCCAGATGGTGGACAGTTACGGGAAGGAAAAAGCTGATGTGATCATTGCCAACCTGAATAACCAGTTTTACGGTAGGGTAGGGGTGGCCAGCTCCGCCAGGATGATCAGCGAATCTTTTGGGCGGGAGGAGAAGGAAATGGAAAGCCGCTCGACCAGTGTGAATCACTGGGGCGGCAGGTTGACAAATAATCATACTATTTCCATAAACAGGCAGGAAAAGCAGGTAGTCCGGCCGCAGGACCTCAGTAGTTTGCAGGTGGGTGAGTTTTTGGGCATGACGGTAGAAGGTAAGGAGCCCTACTTTTGGAACAGGATCAGGGTCGGGAAAGGGTATAAGGGGGCGCCGGCCATTCAGCCATTTGCCTCCAATGTACAGGTTAAGCAGAACTTTGATAAGATACAGGCGGAAGCTGAGCAGATTGTTACCTCCTACAGGCAATCGATACTGAAGCCTACCCGTAGGAAACGGAGGGCTTAACCAATGTGGGGAAAGGATAGCCTTACTGCAGGCTGTTTGGGTTCAGCTCTTCATGTAGGATTGCCAGGTAACAAGCACATACTTCTCCTTTCCATTCTCGATTCGGGAAAGAAATCCATATTCATAGCAGAAGAGATACACATCTCCCTTGCTGTTTTTCCAATAATGGGTAAAGAAGCGGGGCTTGAACCCTTCTTGCAGCAAAACCTCTTTTCTAAGGGTAGTTTTTCCTGTCTGATTGTATCGCCTTAAAATGCTTCTGTTCTTTTTGAGTTGCCTGTCTACCTCAAAGAAGAATACATCATGTTCCAGCCGTAGTTCATACTGATGGGAAGATTTACAACTGGGTGAGCAATAGACTTTATCTCTTCTGCCCACCACTTCTTTTTTACAAACCGGACATACCTTCATAAGAAACAGAAACTTAAGCGCATACTATACGAATCATAACCATATAGAAGCCTTTTTGTGTTGTTATGCTTGCGTATTTTTGACCATGCACCAGTACCAGCATCGGCAAATCACACTTCAACACCTGCTCATTGGAGGCGTACCTAAGATAGGGCTGCAGTTTACAGCTGATGAACAAATTCATCTATGTATCAAGCAGTCTCTGCCTTTTGCACGCTGGTCCAGGGAACATCAGATGGTGACCTTGCCTAATGCACCAGAGCAGTTAAAACAGCTGTTTACTGCTTTTCGGGGCATAGCCTGGATCAATGGCAGCAGCTTCTTTTCTGCAGCGCAGGCTGTAGCTGTACAACCCCCGGCTGATGAAAAGGTTGAAAGAAAGCAGCAGGAGCTGCCTTTCATTACAGTCTATCCGGCAACGGAAGGAAAAGTAGTGCTTCGCCATCGCTACGACCGCACACTTTTTAGTGCTTTAAGGGCCTTGAGCTATTTAACCTACAGCAGAATAGAAAGAGGCTGGCTGGCCGATACCAGGCAGGTGGCCTTACCCCAGCTACTGCAGCAGGTGAAAAAGATTTCACAGGTGCGACTGGATGCAAGACTGGAGCTAAGAGAAGTGGCGGATATTCATGAGGCCTTTCGAGGTAATGCGGCTGATGCATTGCTTTGTCCACAAAGATTTTTAGAGGTACTTTTTGCCCGAGGCTACAGCCGCAATACGATTCGTTCATACCACAGTCTGCTGTTGCGCTTTATGCGGCAGATAAATATCAAAGACGAAGCAGCTTTAGCGAAGGTAACGGCAGAAGAGGTAAACGGCTATCATGCCAGGTGGATAGCCAGCAGGGAAGCTGTGGCTGCTACAGTTAACCAGTCGGTGAATGCACTTCGTTTTTATTACCGCTATGTGGCTAAAACTCCTTTAGTACTTGAAGATGTAATTCGCCCGCAAAGACTGCGGCAACTGCCAAAGGTTATGAGTCGGGAAGAGGTTGTGGCCCTGATTAGAGCAGCGGGTAATGTAAAGCACCGGGCAATGCTGGGGCTGATTTATTCGGCGGGCCTTCGCTGTGGGGAACTGCTAAACCTGCAGGCGGGGGATGTTGAGCTGGAGCGCCAGCAAATCAGAATCAGGGCAGGTAAAGGTGGTAAGGATAGGATCACACTGCTTTCTACACGAGCTGTTGCCCTGCTTAAGCAGTACCTGGAGAAGTGTCAGCCCACAAAATATCTTTTTGAGGGGCAGTGGGGAGGACCCTATACTAATTCCAGTTTGGGGAAGGTGATGCGAAATGCTTTACTCAAGGCAGACATTAGAGTTCCTTACACGCTACACTGCTTACGGCACAGTTTTGCTACGCATCTCCTAGAAGACGGTACAGATCTGCGCTACATCCAGACCCTGCTGGGACACAACAGCAGCAAAACAACTGAAATCTATACACATGTAAGTCAAACTGCCTTAAACAACATACAAAGCCCGCTGGACCGTTTGGATTTCACACAGCCTCGCCGTATGTTAGGGTCATGATAAAGCAAAAATATACGCCACTGTGGCGTATACTCAGTAGTTAGGCTTAAGGCAGTCGTTTGGTGGGGCTAACATCAGTCGGTGGCATTTAGCCGCAGCAGGCTTGAGCAAACAAAATAAGGTAAGCCCTTGTCTGGACAAGTTGGGTGCAGGTTGACCTAAAAGTAGTGCCGGTAAAGCCGGACTGACAACTAAACGAAGGACTACTAAGGTCTTGAAGAGTTAACGAACCAGTTCGGACGGGTGCGAAGCAATAATGGCCGCTGCTAGTGGGCCAGCTTCAGGGCAGGAATATAAAAAGCGTGGCGCAGGTTGACCTTTAAAATATTGACCAGCAAGCGCAGGGTGGATGCTTAAAAAAATAAAATAACCCAAAGCCTAACACAAGCACCAAGCAAGCGCCCTGCTGCCTCTTGTTAGCTTTCTGCAAAACCCTTACCTTAACTGCCATAAACAAACTTCAGCAGTGGCGCCTGCTAGGTGCCGCGCCCGTTACCTTTTATTCTAAATCGTTTGGCGTAGAAAGGGGAGAAGAAGGATCTAAGCAGAAGCTCAGTATGCAAACAATGGATACTGCATCCTCTGGAGGGCATTGCCGCTGCAGGCAGACACTTTCTCAAATGAGATTGCTCTGCTTACCTGATGCATCAGCTGGCATAGTGAATTGAAAGGTATGGCGCAGGTTAGCCTTCAAAAAATTAAAGACAAATTGATCAGCAAGTCGCAAGGTGGACGGATAAGCGAGGCGCAGGAAGACCTTCAGAAAAATTGTAGAACGCAGGAAAACCTTGAAAAATAAAGCGAGGCGGTAAGCAGGACGGAAGGTAAAGCCGCTGATAAATTGAAAAACAAAAGGTAACAACAAAATAAAGCAAGCTCCCTCACAGCATTTAGCCATTGACAATGCAGGTAGCTATCTTTGCGTACTCTAAGCGAGCGCCAGTGAATGGTCGCCTGCTTTATTTAACGGACGTTATGGTTCATTGAATCGGAACATGGTAGCCAACTTTTGAGTATATTGGGATATGAATTACCAGGACTACATAGAAATAAGAGCTGACAAGAGATTCGGTAGGCCAACAATAAAGGGTACCAGGATTACTGTCTATGATGTGCTCAACTGGCTATCTAATGGTATGACTAAGGCAGAGATTATAGCTGACTTTGAAGAATTGAACGAGGACATGATTAATGCCTGCCTTGCATTTGCTGCCGATAAAGAACATAAACTCCGGATTGCATCTTGACTCTGCTGTTCGACCAGAACATATCTCCCAAGATTGCAAAGCAGCTTGAGGATACTTTTCTAGGTGTAAAGCAGGTGCGACATCTAGGATTGGAGAACGCTTCAGATTTAGAGATATTCGAATATGCCAAATCATATGGTTATGCTGTAGTGACCTTTGACTCTGACTTTGTAGACCTAAATGTGCTCCGGGGATTTCCACCAAAAATCATTTGGCTAAGGACGGGTAATCTGACGACCAAATCAATAGCTGAACTGATTAATAAGAATGTGGTAGCAATTCGAAACTTCCTTCAGTCAGAAGAAGCACAGATCCTGGAAATAATAAAATAATAAACGAACCATAACAATTAGAACCCAAAATTGAGTGGGCCCGGGGGGCTCCCACTAATTTTTTCTAACTGTTGCACTGAACCGCTATTATTAAGCTCTGGAGGTTGTTATACCCTTTATCTTCCTGTGTAATTTCAAT
>JAESGL010000202.1_pt1 | contig 62163 bp, 52 predicted proteins | sample 9269711 | NCBI WGS metagenome assembly JAESGL01 (sample SAMN14515918, study PRJNA621676) | algae metagenome | isolation source: Kastovskya adunca ATA6-11-RM4 and co-occurring heterotrophs from soil and... | place: Chile: Atacama Desert | collected 2011-06-27 | reverse complement strand
GTAACTTCCAACTCGTCCAACCTCACAAACCCACGAAACTTAATATACTTTGCGGCAACGCTCAGGCTTTTGTTGACCATTTGTTCCGACTGCCGCTGTCCATATGACAAACCTTGAGGTGCCCCCATGCAGTGAGCGCAGGAAGGCGTCCTCGTGCCCGATCTTCTCGCCATCGCCCTCGATCCACCAGACCCGCTGCGTCGCATTCCAGCGGTAACCGGCCGCTTTAAGCGTGTCTCGCGTCGAGAACGGCGCACCCCATGCGACGACGCGGTAACTCGGCCGGCGGGCTGTATCGAGCAGATGGGCGGCAATGGTGCGGCCGTCGGATGCCTGCCGGGCGAGCAGGCAGGTGAGCGCCCAGCAATCCTCGCCGGCGCGATGGCCGCGGGCGAGGAAGTGACCGGCGGACGCGACAAGATGACCGAGTGCCTTTCCCTCCAATCCAAACCGACGCCAGTCAAGCTCCTTCACCGTGCAGGCCCACGGCAGGTCAATCCAGGGAACCTGCGAACCAGAAACGCCCGATCGAAGGCCGCATGGTGGCTGACGATCACGTCGGCCTTGTCGAGAAGCGTCTCAAGGACGTCATCGTCGAAGCCACGCCCCGCGACCATCGCGTCGCTGATGCCGGTCAGTGCCTCAACCGCTTCGGGGATCGGGCGGGTCGGCTCTTCCAGCATCGTCACCGGCGGCGTCGCATCGGTGAGCGCCCCCTCTTCATTGAGACAGATCAGCGACACTCCAAGCTCGATTGCTTCGTGTCGCTTCGGGTCGAGCCCGGTCGTCTCGACGTCAACAACCGCGATCGTCGCAGCCTTGTCGTCGCCGGCTGAGGTCGTGAGCCACAGCTCGGATGGCTTGGGCAAGCGGCGAAGGACGTGAAAATCACTGTGCCGTTCGATCTTGCGAGCATGGAGCTCGGCCCGCCGATTACCGCTGTAATGATAGTAGGTCATGTGACACCTCGCTGGCGTGACGGGGTGAGCAGGCGTTCAGGAGTTTTTCCCTTCCTCTTGCTGCTCCATCCTCATCGTCCCATCCCAGTCAGGTCAGTATCCGGGTCGATTGTGGTCGGAGGGTCGTGGCAACCCGGTGGAAACGATCGCGGGCTATGCTGACGGGATGAACGTCGTCGCCGGAGCCCTGCTCGATCCCGTCGCCGTCGCGCATGAGAATGCGACGGACCGGGTGAACGCCTGGCGCGGGCGCTGCCTTTCCAGCTTTGCGCGGATCGAGATGGCGGTGAGCGAGGCGCTGCTTACCCTCTCGGTGCAGCCCGGCGGAGTTGCGCTGCCGCACATGTTCGGACAGCGGATCGCGGCGCTGCGGGGAGCGACAGGCGTCGGGAGCGACGCAGGCGAGGTGATCGCGGCGTTGGACGCCTTTGTCGCGCACATGCCACTGCGCGTGTTCCTGACGCACGGCGACGCGCGCGTGACGATCGGCCGTGACGGTGGATGGCAGGCGGTGCTGACCGTGCTGGCGCTTAAGCGCGGTGGCGGGGAGCACAGCTTTCTAGTAATAGATGAGGACGAAGCGCAGCGGATCGCGCGGGCGCTGGGACGCGACCGGCAGCGGTTGGTCACACGACTGGCGCAGTGGCGCTCGGCAGCAGCGCCTATGGACAAGGTAGGCTGCTTGCGCGTGGGTGGCGACTCTAGCGCCTAATCGCGCTCACTTGCGGTAGCGGCACCATGCATAGGCACCTGCCCCCGCGACCCCCACCGTCGCGGCCGTCGCGATGACGGCCGGCGCGCTTACCACGCCGAGCGCGGTCGCGCCCAGGCCGCCGAGCGTTCCCGCCACGTAGCCGGTGCCGCCCGCCCCGACGGTTGAGACGATCGCGGCCCCGCTACTGTGCGCCACTGCGGCGACTCCGGCGGTGCTGGCCAGGGTGCTCGCGCTCGCTACCACGCCACCGACACCGGCGGCGGTCGCACCAGCGCGCTGGCACCAGGTGGTCGCGCGTGTTGGGGCCGGCGCCTTGCGCCGCGCGGCATCGGCCGGGCCGCTCACACCACCGATCGTCAACGCGGCCGCAGCCGTCCAGAGCACATACCGACGCATCGTCATCCTCCCGTCTGCATCATGGTAGCATAGCGCACCGCGCGCTTACATTCCGAATACCTTCATGCCGGCGTCGATCATGCCCTCGATCCCGCGGCGCACCTCGCCGCGGCGCACGGTGAGCGGGGCTTCCTCGACGATCAGCACGCCCTCACCCGCCATGACGCGGTCTTTCAGCAGTTGCTCGCGGCCGAAGAAATAGGGCCAGAACGTCTCGGTGCGGGTGACGGCATAGGCGAGGTCGGCGGAGAAGCCGACGAGCTGGTCCTGACCGAAGACGCGCCCCTGCTCGGCGCGCTCGACGCGCACCCCGCGCCCGCCCTTCAGCACCAGCCGCGCGGGGCCGTGGAAGACGAGATAGCGCAGTTGCAGCGTCAGCCAGGCGTTGAGCGAGCCGAGCCGCCAGTGCCGCGTGATGCGCAGCCGCCGCCGGATCGGCTGCGCCACCGCGGCGAGCGCGCGTGGCTGGAGGACGCAGGAGGCCCCCTCCGGCAGTGTCAGGGTCGTGACCTCGGCCAGGCCGTCGCGCACCGCGGAGACGGTCGTCACCTCGCCATCACCACGGATGCGGGTGAGGAAGGTGAGGCCGGTGGCGAGGCTGGTGACTGGTTTCGTCCAGTCGAGGAACCACTGCGTGCCCTTGGCACCGGCGTGGCTGCTGGTCTGGAGATAATCCTGTCGCACGAGCAGCTCCTCGCCGGGATTGAGGCGCACCGCGACCGAGGTGGCGGACGGCGCCGCAGGCGCGATGGCGACACCGCGGCCGTCGGGCATGCGGAGACGGATTGCGGCACGGCGAATGGCGAGCGGCGCGAGGACGAAGAAGCAGAACAGGCGAATGAGGAAGGGCGTGACGATAATGAACGCGAGCGCGATTGCGGCGGTGCGGAGCAACCAGGGAAGTTGCCACTGCTCGGACCAGGCCCGCAGGCGTTCGGGGAGTGAGCCAGACAGTTCGACGCGTGCGCGTTCGGCGTCGAAGGCAAGCTCCACGCCGGCCTGCTGGATCCCGCCAACCGCGTCGGCCGCGACGACGAATGCTGTCTGAGCACGGCGAGCTGCGTCGGCTTTGTTTCGCGCGACCTGAAGGCCGCGATTACGCTTTGCGATTGCCTCTCGCGCAGCACCACATTGCTTATCTCGATACGCAACTAAGGCTTTGTGCTCGGCGCTGTCCCACCATCGCCGCAGCTTCCAACGCCAACTATGCTCAAAGCTAGAAACCTTTGCATCGGCTCGATTACAGAGCGGGATCAGGGTTGCGACACGTCGCTTTTGCGCAGCGACGTCCGCCTCCGCCGTCAAGGATGCACCCTTACTGACGACGGCAGCACGCGCAGTGGAGATGGCCCCGAGCTGCTGGTCGATAACCTTGATCCGCAGCTTAGCGCGTTCGATGGCAATCAGTTCATTCTGGTCGACAATCGCCAGAGCCCAAGCCGGCTTGCCGGCCACCACCCGCTTGGCAAGATCATCGCGTTCCGCCCGTAGCGTTCGCCTTTGCTCGTCAAGGCGAGACACGCTTGTGCGGTGCAGCGCGAGAGCGTTCTTCCGGAACGCTGCTATGGCTGCTTGACGCTCCGCGGCGATCGTTGAGGCTGCGTCGGCAAGCACGCGTTGACGCACCTGAATCGGTGTCCTGCCGACGACAAACTGCTTTGCCCAAGGCAGGATGAAGGTGCTGGCGGCAATAGCCGCGACAAGCGCAAGATACAGCACTCCCTTGCGCCCGAGCCACCCGAATACCTTGCCGACCGCGTCCATGCGCTTCCCCTCGCCTTGCGCGAGATCAAAGACGCGGTCGCGGTGGGTGGCAAGCCGTTGATTCCACGGCCGGCGTTCACGCGACCGGGTTTGTCGTGGCCGCTACATCAGCACCGGGCGCGAGCGGATGGCGTTGAGCACCGGCGGCTCTACCGCGTAGACAGCCAGCCGCCGCCCGCCGCGGTTCGCGTGGTCGGTGACGCGGCCGGCATAGTGGCGGCGAACGAGGCCCGCGCGAACGAGGTCGGAGACGGCGCGGCTGACGTTGGCGCGGCCGACCGCGAGCGCCTCGGCGGCGAGCGCTTCCTCGATCGCAGCATCGTCGTCGCTGCCGATCCGGGCGGCGACCTTCGCGCGAAGCGCCGTGCGGCGGCGGTCGCGCGCGGCGAGCGGCACGAGCTGGCGCGCGAGCCAGTCGCGCAGAGAAAGGCGCTCGCCCTCCCCTGCCCTCACCCACGGCCCGGCATGACCGTCCGCGCGCGCGACCTCCGCGATCAGGCCAAGCACCAGAAACGCATAACGGGGCCGGGTGGAGGCGCTCGCCAGCGCGGCGAGGATCGCGCCGACGTTCCCGGGCGGGACGGGGCTGGGCGGCGTGGCGTCGAAGCTGCTCATGATGTTGGAATCAAGCACATCGGGAACGGAAGGTGAATCCCTGTCGTGACGGCTCGAGCGGCTTTGTCGCGGGTGACACTCTGCCGACGCGCGCGGCAGAGTGTCACCTGTGGCGATCGAGCCAGGCGACGAAAACGGACCCAGCCACCGTCAGCAGAACGATCGCGAAGGACCAGAGCCAACCAACCTCGACGCCGATCCACACCAGGGTGAACAGCGCGATCAGCGGAGTAATGATCGTCATCGCGTCAGCGCCCGAAGAGCAGCCGCAGCACAGCCGCGGTCATGTGCGTCGCAAGCACCAGCATGAGCAGCCCTACCCAGCCGATAGAGGCGGTGAGCCAGCAGGTCACGAGAATGGCGATGAGCAGTGCGAGCGGTTTCATGCCGCTTGGCCTGCCCCTCACATGCGTCAGATGCGGTCGTCACCCTCGAGCCGCGCCAGCAGCGCCTCCGCGCGGTGATGCGGTATGCGCATGGTGCGCGCGAGCCACGACGGCGAGCGGCGCCGGTGCGCGCGCATCAGCCAGCGCGCGACGGCGAGCGCGTCATCGTCCGCGCTCATGCCGGATCGTGCGGCAGCGGCACCGGCTCGCGCGCGGGCAGGTGGAAGCCGGTGCGGGCGCCCCCTGCCCCGCGTGCCTCCGCCTCCGCGCGGATCCAGGCGGCGAGCGTGGTGGGGTCGCGCTCGCCCAACACGCCCGCGCGCTTTGCCACCACGCCGACGTCGCCGGGGGTGACGCCCTCCAGCGGCGGGGCGCCGGCGGGGAGCGCCAAGCCAAACGTCGCGGCGAACAATGCCGCGGCGCGCGCGGGGGTGAGCGTGCGGAAGCGAACGGTCAGCGTGAAGCGGCGCTGCGTGGCGGGGTCGAGCGTGTCGGCGAGGTTGGTGGTCGCGACGAACGGCGCGGGGTGGTGCTCCATCCAGCGCAGCATCTCGTTCACCATGCTCCCCTCCCACGATCGCGTCGCGGTGCGGCGGTCGAACAGAAACGTGTCCGCCTCGTCGATCAGCAGCATCGCGCCGCGCTCGGCGGTGTCGCGGAAGGCGCGCGCGATGTTCGCCTCCGTGCCGCCGACATAGGGGCTGAGCAGGTCCGAGCCGCGCTGCTCCTGCACCTCGATGCCAAGCATGTGCGCGAGGTGGCGCGCGTAGGCGCTCTTGCCCGTGCCGGGCGGGCCGGCGAGCAGCAAGCTCCACCCGCGCGACGGCGTGGCCGCGAGGCGAGCGGCGATCTGCGCGAGATCCTGGTCCGCCTGCGCCAGCGACGGGTCGTAGATGGCGGGCCGCGGGACGACGCGCAGCGGCGGGTGGCCGAGCGCCTCCAGCAGCCCTTCGCCGATCCGGCGCGCCGCTTCGCCGCCGCCGCCCGATAGCCGCGCCGCCTCTACCGCGCTCGTCAGCACCGCCGGCGCGGCTGGAAGCTGCGCCACCGCGGCGATTTCGCCTTCGGACAGTGCCATGCGCCGCGCCGCAGCGGCGCGCGTCACCACCCGCGCACGCACCGGCTCGGGCGGCAGGGTGAACGACACCGCCAGGTGCATCCGCCGCACCACCGTTTCCTCGAGCTGATCGAGATTGTTCGCGATCCAGATCGTCGGCACGCGCACCTCCTCAACCAGCCGGTTGAGCCACAGCTTCGACCGGCCCTCGCGCCCGTCGGTCGGGATGAGGTTGAGCACATCCTCCGCCTCGTCGACGACGATCACGTGACGGCGCGACGTGCGGGTGAGGCCGCGCAGGACGTTGAGGTGCGCGAGCCGCTCACGCCGTGTCGGCTCGCCACCGTCATCGTCCGCCAGCCCGGCGAACACCGCGACCAGCCCGGTGCGGTCGGCGATTGCGCGCGCGAGCTCGCTCTTACCGGTGCCCGCAACGCCGTGCAGCAGGACGTTCACGCCGCGGTTCTCACGCGCCGCGGCGGCGATCGCGTTGGCGGCGAGATCGCGCGCGGCGACGTGTGAAAAATCCTCCCATCCCAGCGTCGAGGCGGGCGCAGGCGGCAGCATGCGCCGTGCGAGCGCCTCGGGCGCACTGGTGTGCATACCGGCGACTCGGACGAGAAATCGCCCCGCATCGAGGTCGCCATCGCTATCGCAGGTGACAAGCCCGCTCGCGACCAGGCGGCTCCCCGGCGAAACGCGCGCGTCGATCGCTCGGGCAGTGTGATCGCTCAGCAGCGACAGGACACCTGGCGACAGCCCCCGGCCGCCCCCGGGCAGCGCCCGCACGAGCGCGCGCCACGCCTCGAAGCGCGCATGCCGCGCAAACAGACCCAGCAGCGCGCGATCGACGGCGTCGAGCGCGAGTGTCGTGGCGAGCCAGTCCATCCGCCGATCCAGCGCGACGGCGCGGGGCGGGGCCGGCGTATCGGCGAGCGCGGCGCAGACCTCCTCCAGCACCGGGCGGGATAGATCGCCAACGGGGTCGCGCTGATGATCGAGCACGTCAAAGTCGTGAGAGCCAAGATCGACGTCGAGCCAGCCCGCCTGGTCGCGCACGAATTCGAGCACGGTCGGCGCAACGAGGCGGAGCGCCCGCTGCGGCAGGCGCGATACCGACCGGACGAGCGCGCGCCGCAGCAGCGCACGTTCGGCGGCAGAGGCTTCGGAGAGATCGGTGGCGGCACCGAGAGGATGGTAGGACGAACGACGACGACGCGGCATGCGCGGCTCCATTGCTGGCGAGAACATCGGGCGCCGATGAAGCGCCCCGACGGAACCGCGCGAAGGCCGCCGGTTGGGTGCGGTTTTATGCCGCAGGTGCGTCAGATATGGTCGTTTGTAGGCCTCAAAGTGTCTACCGTGGCCTTTAACGCTGCCGCAACAGCACGCTTGGTTGGCTCGACTGGTGTGAACTGCGGGTGCGGGAACCCGAAGGCGATTGCCTCTCCATCCGCATGTAAATACGAACCAGCATCGAACTCCCCTCCCTCGTCAACGAGTAGGACGCCGTTCTGCAGACTGCCGGTGTAGTGCGGCCACAAAGACCAAGCACGCCGAGAAAAGACAAAGATGCGGTCGGGCTTTAGTTGCTCGATTAAGTCATAGGCACGATCTGGAATGGCGTCGCGCTGCTCCTTGGTGCCCTCTGCATAGCGCTGGTCCGCCTCACCCACCAGCGTCGGCAGCGTGTTCGCAAAGGCAACGCTGTGCGTCGGGGTTGCCAAAATAGCTGCGGATGCGGGGACAAAACGGCGCATTCTCGTCACCTTGCGCCCAGGCGTTCACCACCTCCTTCGTGATCATTGGGTTGTCTTTCTCCAGCTCTCCCCAGTGCGAAAAGCCGACGATCAGAACCTTCTGCCCATCCAGTCCGCCCGCGTAATTCGACCCGACCCATGGTTCGTGCTGCATGTGTCATGCTCCTTCGTTGTTAAGCGTTTTAACCAGCGCCCGCGCCACCACGCGCATCGCTTCCACGTCCTGTCCGCAATAGGCCCTGAGCGCCGCGTCGAGCGCCGCCCTGCGGTCGGGCGTGCAGCCGTCCGCGGCCGCCTCGGCCCATGCCTCCTGCGCCTCGCCGCCGTGCTTCACCTCGAGCATGGCGTAGTCCATGTGTGGCGCGATCGTCGGCAGCACCGCCTTGATCGACCAGCTGCCGCGCTGGTCGCGGTGATACCAGTGGTTGCGGGTGACCGGGAGCAGGTCGACGAGCCGCGCGGACAGGCTCTCCAGCACGGGCGCGAGGTCGGGGAAGGCGGCGGCGAGCTTGTCGATCACGCCGCGTTCGAACGACGCATTGTAGGCGATGACCGCGCCCTCTCGCGGCAGGCGGCACAGCGCCTCGGCGCACGCGCGGCGCGGGTCGGTGCCGTCGAGGCTGAGGTATTCGTGGAGCGTGTCCCCTCCCCTCCCGTCCTCGACGATCGCGGTGAACTGGAACGGCACCTGCTCGTAGGGGCGCGTGCCGATCCAGCGCGGGATGACATGAGCAATCGTCTCGAAGTCGAGCCAGGTGCGTGGGAACGCCCAGTCCGCCATCGCCGCGCGCGCGCCGGCCGCGTCGTGGTCGGGCGCGCCCGAGACGGTCGCGGCGTGGACGCGGCGCGCGTTGCCCTTCAGCTGGCCCGCCTCGACCGCGAACACGTCCGCGATGCCGGCCGCGCGCCACTTCTTGCCCGCGCCGTTCGGCAGCACCTCGACCGGCCATTCGGGCCCGGGCGGCAGCGCGGCGCGGCAATAGGCGTCGAACTCGCACGCGAAGGGCGCATGGCACTGGTCGCCCGGCACCGCCGCCGGCTCCGCCGCCGCCAGCGTCGCACGCGCACCTGCGACCAGCTCCGGGACGGCAGCGAGCTCGTCGGCCAGATCGTGCGTCAGGTCGGCGTCGGCGAACAGGCCGTCGAGCTCGCCCTCGCGCTCCAGCACGAACGACGTGTCGACGTGGCGCACCGCGGCGTAGCTGACGGGCAGGCCGTTCGCGCGCGCGACCCACAATTGCGTCGCGAGATCGGCGCGGTGATAGTCCTTCGCGCGGGTGGAGGACTTCACCTCCGCCATGTGCCAGCCCCCTGCCCCGTCGGGCTCCAGCACGTCGCAGCGGACCAGCACGCCGTCATGCTCGAACGTCGCTTCGTAGATCGGCGCGTCGTGGCCGGCGGCGAGCAGCGCCGCGGTGGTGGCGAGCGCGGTGGCAAGGGTCGGCTCGGCCTCGACCATTACGCCTCGCCCATCATGCCGTGCGGAGCATTGCCGGCACGCCTCGTCGCCGATCGCGTGCCCCGCGGCGAAGCGCGCCTCCGCGCCGTCGTCATATTGCGCCACGTCAGGTCGGTGAACCTGGAGCCACAACCGCTTGGGGCATTGCGCGTAGGAGGTGAGCTTGGACTTGGACAGGCCGTGGCGGCGCATGACGATTCCCCTTGAATGCCGAGTGTTGCAGGGGTCGGTGCCCGGCACCAGCGACAGGAGCGGTCGTGCGCGTCAGCGGCGGCGTCGTATCGCCCAGCGGTGACCGCATGCGAGGCACTGGCGCTCGGGCTCGCCGATCAGCGGGAGGACGCACCCGCCGATCACCGCCTCGCCGCGCTCGGCGAGGTCGAACAGCTCGGGTGTCGGGTAGCCGAAGTCGATGTCCACGCCGCGGCGCTGGCGGCAGGCGGGGCAGATGTAGCGGCGGGTCATGCGCGGGAGTTGCAGCGGGGGCGCGACAGGAGCGGTCGTGCGCTGGACGCGCGCCGACGCGCGGGCGAAGGAGGGTGCGATGATCGATCCGGTCTTGCCGCTATCGCTGTTCGCGTTCGCCGCGGCGGGGCTGCTGCTGCCGTGGGCGGCGTGGCGCTGGCTGCGGGGGAGCTACCGGCGCTTCTCCGCGATGACGCCGGCCGAGCAGGAGGCGGCGCGCGGGCGGGCGCAGCGGCGGGCAGACCGAACGACGAGCGGGTGCCTGGCGGTCGCGGCGGCGCTGGTGATCGCCGCGCTGGCGTGGGTGACGGTGCGCGGGCTGTAGCGGTCAGCGACCGATGAGCGCAGCATCCGGGTCGAGCAGGGTCAGCGCCGCGCCCTCCCCCATTCCGCCCGCCGCGTGCCAGCGCCACAGAACGAGGTTCACCCCGCCATCGCGCTGCTGCACTGAGGGGACCAGCGCTCCGGCCGCACCAGCCGCAATCAACTCCTGCGCCAAGGCCCAGCTGGGCGGCACCGTCCCGTCCACCCGCGCGATCGCGGCCCAGTCACACGTCAGCGCCTCGGCGATCTGCGGATCGTCGCCGGTCAGATCGGCGACCGTGTTCGCCGCCACGTCATAGGGGACGAGCGTTCCTGGCCGCGGGAAGCCGCGCAGATACTCAGCGATCGCTGTCGGGTGATCGGTGGCGAGGTAGAGCGCGGGCCATCCCTTCATGTTCCAGCGTCCGCCCCACAATCGCGCGCCCTCGCCCGAGAACGGATCGCGATGGTAGAGCGGCGAGATCATACGCCACGCTCGACCGGTGAAGGGGCGTGTGGGATAGGTCATGGCGGCGTGGCTAAACCGCGACGCAGGCTTGCTTTACCGCCGTCACGAGTAAACGCCCGCAGCCATGCGCTCGAGATCCTCCATCACGGCGCCGGCATAGCCCTCCTCCACCAGCTCCTCGGCTGTCTTGCCCCAGCCGGGAATCGGCTGATGCCGGAACCAGATGATCGCGCGGCCCTCGTCCCCAGCCAGCTCCGCCGCGCGCGCGATGATCCGCGCGATCTCGCCGAGCTTCGCCTGCACCGCGGGGCTCTCCGGCTTGGCGGTCATGGTGTTGCGATTGACGTGCGCCAGCTTGGCGAGACGCGACATGGGAAGGCGCAGCCGCTCGGCCATGCGGCGCGGCGCGATCATGTCGTGGTCGCGGATATCGTCGAGAAAAGCGGCAAGCATGGGTGCACTCCTTGCCTGTTATATGCACCTGAAAGCGTGTTGGTTCAATTACCGCCGTTCAGCAGCGCCAGAGCCATGCTCGCAATGCGCCGACCCCATGCCACCTTGCTGCGCCAGTCCTCCGGAATGCCGCTGGCGCCGTAGAGCGCGCCGGCGAGCTGGCCGGTGATCGCGGCGGTGGTGTCGGCGTCGTCGCCGAGATTGGCGGCGAGCAGGATGGCGTCGCGGTAGTTCTCCGTCTTGGCCACGCACCACAGCGCCGCTTCCAGGCTGTGCGCGACATAGCCGGAGGACTTGATCTCGCCGCGAGCCTTGCCGCGCCAGCCGCCCGCCAAGATCGCGGCGATCGGGTCGGCGCCGACGCCCTCCCCTACCCGCACCGCCTCGGCGAACGGCGCACCCAGGATCGCGGCGCGCAGGATCAGCGCGTAGCCCTCGCACGCATCGAGGCAGGCGGCGGCGGCGTGGGTGGTGGCGCTCTGCTCGCGCGCCGCGGCGCGCGTCGCCGCCTCGCCCGCGCGCACGCCCCAGATCGCGACGGGCGACAGGCGCATCAGCGAGCCGTTGCCCGCGCTCATCGCGTCGGTGGAGCCCGCCATCGGATCACCGCTGCGCTCGAACCGAGCGAGCGCGGCGGAGATGGCGTTGCCTATGTCGAAGCAGGTGCCGGTGGCGCTGTAGCTGCCCTCGCGCCACCACGACACGAAGCGGCGCATCAGGTCCTCGGGGTCGAGCGTGCCACCCGCCGTCAGGCTGTCGGCGAGCGCAAGCGCCATGCTCGTATCGTCGGTCCACACGCCGACCGGCAGCCGAAATGGCCCGCCACCAATCATGTCGGTAAGCGGCTGGTAGCTGTCACGCGGCTGGAACTCGAGCGTGGTGCCGACCGCGTCACCCACGGTGAGCCCGAGCAACGCGCCGACCGCGCGATCCTCACGGCTGCCGGATGCGTTGCTCGTTACAGCGGAGCCCCCCGCTGTGTAGGTAATTGCCGCATCCTGCACCGGCGTGATGCTCCGCACATGCGCCTCCTGCTCGCGTGTCTCGATCGCGCCCGCCCCGCGCGCCTTGCGGACCAGCGCAATTGCCTCATCTGGCGATGCGCGGTCCAGCTCGACCAGCAGCCGCGCCGCAACAGTCCCGGCCCGACCGAGCCCGCCCTTGCAGTGGACGAACACGCGCTCGTGCTGGCGCAGCAGCTGGCGGATCAGCGCGCCGTCACGCCGCCATGCCTCCTCGAACGCGGGGCCGGGCGCGGTCACGTCGGGGATCGGCAGGTGGAACCAGCGCATCCCGCGCGCCGTCACCGCCTCCCCCATCCGCTCGACCTTGAGCGCGGCGAGTTCGTGCGCCTCGACCAGCGTCACCACCGCCGCCGCACCCCACGCCTTCACCGCGTCGAGATCAACGTCGAGATCGCGCGCCCACACGCCAGACATTGCCGAACACTGCTGCTTACCGGGACAGAAACTGACGCCGATGGCGCCTTCGCCGACCGGGATCGTGGCGATCTGGAGCGGGTGGGTGCGGCTGGTGCGGGCGGTCATGGGCGGGAGCTCCTTTGGCGACAAGCTAGGATGCGGCTGCGACAGCTTCGGTCATGCCTCTGCCGCCATCCGCGCCATGTCGCGCAGGACGTCGGCGATGCCGTTCTGCACCGCGACATCGTTGAGACGCGTCGCGGGGAAGCTGGGAAAGCCGATCGTGGACGTTGTCGAGAGCGGGCCGGCGAGCGCGGCGAAGCGGTCATACAGCTGCTGGCGCACCGCCTCGTCCTTGAACGCGTCATGCGCCTTTAGATACTTGAAGGTGATCGCGACGGTGCCCTTGCCGGCACGCTGAAACAGCAGCGGATAGGTGATGCGTGCCGGCCCGTCGAACACCGCAACGATGGAGCCCTGTCGATCGGTCACCTCGGCATGGCCGCCGGCGTTGGCGACGCACTCGGTGAAGCGATGCGCCGCCTGCACGACCGCATCGCCGAAGGGAGCGATGAACGTCGAGATCCACTCATCGCGCGTCATCGGCGGGGGCAGCTCACCTTTCGCCTGCGCCTTTGCGGCCTGCGCACGCTCGGTTTCGCCGATCACGCGCGGGGTGAACGCACGGACCCCCTGCCCCTCGAACCACGACAGCTCCACCGCGCGCACGTCGGCGCGCATCTGTTCGTTGAGGAACTCGACGATGCGGGCAAGCTCGCGCGGGATCACGTCGGCGACGAACACCAGCTTGACGCGGCCGGCGGAAAAGTTGGCGTCGACCTGCGCCCAGAAGACGTCCGGCTCGACACCTTCGGGCAGGAACTCGGCGAGCAGGGCTTCGGGCTCCTGCTCCGCCTCCTGCGCACTCGCGGCGAAGCTGGCTGCGATCGTGCCGGCCTTCCAATAAGCGGTGGCGTTGGCGGCATAGTCGAGCATCTGCCCCACCACTTCTCGCCGCAGCCGCGTGTCGACCGCGCGCTTCAGCTCGACCAGCACCGGCACGCCCGCGCGCGTCACAAACAGGTGATCGAGCGACCAGCGCCCTGCGCCTTCCTCGCTGTCGGCGATCGGCAACTCGCGTCGGATCAGCAGCAGCGCGCCATCGGTGTCCGCGATGATCTCGGGGTAATCGGCGATCAGGCGCTGCATCGTGTCCTCGTTCTCGGGCGCGGCGGGGCTCATCGCGGTCAGGCGGTTATCGGCGTCGACGGTGTAGATGACGGGTCGGGTCATTGTAGCTCCGGTGGTCAGGGCTGAAAGCGGCCGATCAGACGCCGCGCGTGGGCGGCGGTGGGGCCGGTGAAGGTGGCGAGCCACTCACTCCAGGTGCAGGCGGCGAAGCGGACGGCGGCGCCCGTCACCATGGCCGACAGGCGGGCGACCTCGTCGCGGTGCTGCGCGAGTGCGCCAGCAGGAACGCGGGCGGGTTCGGCGTAGAGGTAGAGCAGGACTGGCGCCTTGCCGATGCGCCGTGCCTCGGTGACAAGGCCGAAGGCGTGCTTGACGAGCTGCGCGGCATCGACGCGGCGGAACAGATAGGGGCTGGCGCGCAGGTCATCGCACAGCTGCGTCCACGATTGCATCCCCTCGCCCCAGACGTCGCGATCATAGGCATCGGAGAGCTGCGCGGGCTTGGCGTCGCGGAACGGCTCGAAGCGTTTCGATTCCACGCCGATCAGGTGCCGCGGCGTCTCGACCCCGGCGTCGAGCCACGGGTGGCGCCCGCCCGACCAGGGAAAGCGCATCTGGCGCTCAACATCGACGCGCGTTGCAGGCCAGTCGAGATCGGCGGGCGGAGGAAAGGGTGGCAGCTGGTCGGGGCGCTCCAGGAACGAGCCGAACGCGTTCGCGGCGAGCGCGGCGCTGCTGTCGGGGCTGGCGAATTTACCGGTTGCGATCTCGCTGCCGGGAGAGCGGGCGAAGGCGGCGCGAACGAGCGGTTCGGGAACGTCGGGGAGGAAGAGGTTGGCCATGGCATCGGTGTATTACACGGGGGCGTCAGATCCGGTCGTGCTGTTCATCTACCCTTCTCCCCTTCCCTTCTCACCAAGCGAAGCATCGTGTCCTGATTAGAGGGTTTCGATTCTAGGTTAGGAGGTTAGCGGTGCGCTGGATGGGTTCAAAGCGGCGGACGAGCACGATTCGGCTGCCTCGGCGCGTTCCCGAAGTGTCGGGAGTCCGTTCCCGATGGAACGAGGGGGCGTTCCCGAAGGATCGTGGGTGCGTTCCCGAAGGTGCGGCTGGCGTTCCCGGAGTGTCGATGGACGCGTTTGGCAGACGCGCGATTGAATCACTTCCAACGTCATGACCGTTGTCGACGTTCAAATCCGGTGTTGTCGCCGCGTGCCGCGGATCGCCGCGGACTAAGGAACAGCGCAACCCGACACATCGGGAACGCGAGGTCACAGCTGCGCAAACTTCTGACCGCGTCGTTGTAGTTCAAAGAGGCCGGGGCGCACGTCGCGTGCGATGCGGTCCATCGTTTCCCAGACCTCGAGAACTCGCGCGGCCTTCAACGCCAGTGGCAGCTCCATAACGGCGGCACGCGGGAAAAAGCCGACCAGTTTCAAGCGAAGAAACAAGGCGCGATGGTCGCTTTCGAGCAATATTCAGATCGCCGGAGAGGACGACCCAATCCCCCTTGTCACCGAGTGACTGCATCCATTCCTCGTCGGCAATGCACGCCAGTCCGTATTTGTCGCGATGGCAGGTAACCTGATGCGCTCCGCCGAATAGCGCGTGGAGCCCTCGGGCGAGATCCGGTGGTAGGTTGTTATCGACAAACAGCTTCAATGCAGACGGTGAGAACCGAGGCTCTCTTCATAGGCAAGCGCGTCCCGTACATCGCCTTGCGGCAGGTCATAAAGCTTGGCGACCCGCGCGATGGAGCCCTCTGCCCGGACGTCCTGAACGACGCGAGACGTCAGCATGCCATTTCGCGCAACGATCGGCTGCCCAAATGAACGCGCTGGGTCGATCACGATCGAGTGGCGGTGGGGGAACAACCACCAACGCATCACCGCATCGTCGCCGAACTCCAGTCCGACCAGGGAAGGAGCGACGATGTCGCGGAAAACATGCTGGTGGCTCTTCAGGTCGATCAGGCGCGGCTCGTCGGGCGCGCTGGTGATCTCCAGGAAGATGCGACGCCCGTCGGTCTTGAACGCCTTGGTCGAGAACGGGCGTTCCATACCGATCACTTCACGAGCGCGGGCGATGCACAGTCGAATGGTCGGCAATCCGATCCGCTTTGCACGCAGTGCGTTGACGATCCGCGCCTCCACAAGATCACGGAAGCCGAGCAGCTGTCCGTCGATCTCAGCATCATATTGCGGCGCCCACAGGGGCTGCTGATGCGCGGTGCCATGCGGCCCCTGATAGTCGTAGCCATACAGCCATCGCCGCAGATTCACCGCCGACATGGCCAGCAGCCGCGCGGCTTCGGCTGGCGTATAGGCACCGATGTTGAACTGCGCCGTCACTGGCGCGGCTGTGCCGCAGGAGCCGAGCGCATTCAAGTCGCGCTATCGCCCCAATTCGTGGCGGTGCTTCGCGTCCCAGCGCTTCACGAAGCCGATGAAGGCGTTCTGATAGCTGACCGGGGTGCGCGCGGCGTCGGCGGCCAGCCAGGTGCGGAACTCCTCATGGAGCGCCTGATAGTCCCAGCCGGGGCATTCCGCGCGGAGGGCGTCGACGGTCGCCTCGGTGAGGTCGCCGGCGGATGCGCGGGTGGCGAGGCCCTTTACCGAGCGGCGGATCATCGCGGCGGCGGCGGAGAGCTCGGTGACGCGCTCGGGGCTGAGCGGCTCGACCTGTTTCCCCGGGGAAACATCCGCGGCCGGAGTTTGCGGGGGCTGCTCGACCAGCGCGGCGGCTGGCGGCGGGGCAGGGGGGGTCGGGAGCACCTCGCGCTTCTCAACCCGCGCACCCTCCGCGCGGCGGCGCATGCGGACGCTCGGCTCGCGCTTGCCGGCGGGCTGCTCGAGCGTGAGGGTGTAGCCGGGCAGGGGATCCTTCTCGACGATCTTGGCGACCTCGAACTTGAAACGGCGATACTGGCCCTCGGCGCCCGATTTCTCGAACAGCGTCGGCATCGAGATCGCAAAGCCGGCCTCGCCCGCCCCGCCGGCGTGCTTGCGCGCGACCTTGTAGAGCCAGCGCTCGCGCCCGCCGGTCAGGTCGAAATAGGCGCGGTCAATGCTGAGCACGCCGCCCGTCATCATCACGCCTTCCCAGAACCAGTTGGAGAGTTCGATCGTCATCCCGCGCGAGCGCTCGGTCTTCTCATCAACCAGTTGCGTCCAGCCGTCGAGCCAGCTGAACGTCGCCTCGCGGCGGTTCTCCGCGCGGATGTTGGTCTTAATCGTGGTGGCGACGAGGCGGTCGAGCGACTGGCCGAGTAGCTCGTAGGCGCGCCCCGTGGTGGGGCGGCCGATCGCGCGGAGCAGGTCGTAGGGCATCAGGTGCAGCTTGCGCGGCACGTCGTTGACCCCGCGGCGCGCCATATCGGCGAGCACGGAGGCACAATAGATCAGGATGTCCGCGTCCCAGATCGTCGCCATGCCGTAATCGGGGTTGGCGGAAACGTGGACCCACAGCTTCCCGTCGGGCGCGCGATAGTCGATCGGCTTCACCCGCTTCGACTTGGCGAGTGAGAAAAAGGGGCGCTCCATCATCTCGCGCTGGTCGCGCAAGGGCAGGTCCGCGAGATACGGGAGGAAGAGGTCGAACTGCTCGGGCACCGCTTCGCGGTTGGCGCGGGTCATCGTGTTTCCCCGGGGAAACACGTGTTTCGCGGACAGTCCATGCCAGCGTGCGCCGAAGTTGACACGAAGGTCACACTGGCGCGGTTCACCGCCGGAGCCCCCGACCTTCCGCCTCCAGCGCGGCGAGCGCGTGGCGCAGCGCGTTCGCCAGATCGTCAGGTCCCGCGCCCGAGCCTGCGTGAAGGCGGATCGTCACGCCCTGACGGTTCACCGACTGGACACTGAGACCGGGGCGGCCGTGCGGGGTGGTCCAGACAAAGGGTTCGGGCGCGTCCGCCTTCGCGCGCGGTGCGTTTAGCAGGCGGCGCTGCACCTCGGCCGCCGGAAGCGCGCCATCGCCGGCCTCACGCCGCGCCTTCTGCGCCTTCGCCAACGCCTTCGCCTCGGCGAGGATCGCGGGGGCCGCGGCCTTGTCGTCGAGCGCCTGCGCGAGCGCGTAGCCGGGCTTCAGCGCGACGTCGGCGGGGGAGGCGAAGGCGGCGATCACCGCGTCGGGCAGCGCCGCGACGCGCAGCATCTTGGAGAGCCAGCCCTTCGACAGCTTCAGCCGCTCGGCCATGCGGGTCAGGTGGTTGCCGTAATGCGCCTTGAGCGCGGCGGCGTAGTTTCGTGCGCGCTCGAGGTCCGACACGTCGGCACGCGCGCGGTTCTCGAGATCGGCGAGACGGAACGCGGCCTCGTCATCGAGCGCCGCAACCTGCGCCACGAACTGCATCTCGGGATAGGAGTGCGCGCGCAGCCAGCTGATCGACCAGTGACGCCGCGTGCCCGCGATCACCTCGTAATCGTGCACGGGATCGCCCTCGACGCGGCGGACGATGGCGGGGACCTTCTGCCCGCCTTCGGCGACGATCGAGTCGATCAGCTCTCGGCAGCTTTCCTCGCTGAGGTGCGCGTAAGAGCGCGCGTTGCCGGGCCAGATGCGGACACGCGCGGGATCGAGCAGCAGCTGGGTGACCTGGCGCACCTCTCCGCTCGCCACGCGGGCGAGCGCGGACTCGCGGCCGAGCAGCGTGGTGCCGGAGAGGCGCTGGCGTGGCTCGGCGGTTGGGGCTGCGGTTGGGGCGGGGGAGGAGGGGGGTGCCTCCATGGCGGGTTCGCGCGCGGGCTCGTCATCCGAGAGGAGCGCGGCGAGATAATCGGATTGCTTACGCGCCATGCGGGGTCTCCATCGCGCGGAACATAGGTGGAACAATGGTGTGTAGGAAAGAGGGGGTAAGCGCGTGGGGCCCGTCACGTCCGCCTGCGCGAACGTGACGTCGGACGCTGCTGCGCGCGCCGGCCGGGCCGGGTCGCTTTCCTTGGGGTTGGCGGTTCGCCATCCAGTTAGGCTGCCGCGACACTGAGCACATCCTCTTCCCTCGCCGGGGCAACCCGGCCCCACCCCTGCCGCACCAACTGCTCGATCTGCCCCAGCGCCTCATCGAGGTTCGCGCGGCAGCGCTTGTGGGTGCGCGGGGTGCCGATCGGCTTCTCCAGCTCGTAAACCGTCATCATCCGCATCGCGGCGTGGCTGATCTCGGCCGAATCGAGGATCGGCACCGGCAGCAGGGCAGGGCCGAAACTCTGTTCCATAATCGCGCGCACCATCGCGTGGCTGGGATCGTTGGCGTCGAACTTCGAGCAGATCAGCCGCACGAAGCTGTAGTCGACCGCGATCCCCGCGCCCTCCAGCTGGCGCAGCACCTGGTCCATCATCGACAGGAACTGCACCGTGGAGCAGAAATCGGGCGTCGTCGCCGCCAGCGGCACCAGCAAAGCGTTCGCCGCCTGCATCACCGCCAGGCTGATCGTGCCGAGTGCGGGCGGGGGATCGAGGATGACGATGTCGTAGTCGCGCGCGAGGTCGATCAGCCCCTGCTTCAGCTTGCGGAAGCGTGCGGCGAGCACCGACTGGCCATCCGCCCCCGCCGCGGCGAGCTCATATTCCACGTCGAACAGCTCGAGGTTCGACGGGATCAGATCGACGTTGGGCCACGGCGTGCGCTTCACCGCATAGAGGAGGTCCGCCTGGGTCGGGTCGATCGAGAGATAGGGGTAGAGCGTCTCCTCGCGCGTGATGTTGAAGTGCGGGTTGAAGCCGAACAGCGTCGTCGTCGTCGCCTGGCTGTCGCAGTCGACGACGAGCACGCGATAGCCCTGCACCGCGAAGTAATGCGCGAGGTGGGTGGTGACGGTGGACTTGCCGACGCCGCCCTTGAAGTTCTGCACCGCGACGATCGCCGGCACGTCGAGCGGCGCGCGGGCGGGCGACGCGCCGAGCACATCGCGCATGTGGAGCAGCTCGTCCACGGTATAGCCGACGCGACGCCCGCTGTCGGTCGCGGGGGCAGGGGGGAGGCGGCCGTCCTCCTCGGCCATGCGGATGCGGTTGGTGGAGCAGCCGAGCAGCTGCGCGGCCTCCGCGATGCCGAAGCGCACGTTGAGCCCCTTGCGGCTTTCCGGCAGAAACGCCTTGCGCCGCAGCCGCTCGATCATGCGCTCGCCCGCGTCGGCGAGATCGCCGATCTGGCTGGTGATTGCATCCATTTATCGGCCCCGCATAGCGATTGAACGTGTTTGCAGGGCAATGTGCGCGATCAGCTTCAATCTTGCAAGTAGCGGTTGTGCGGTTCGCCTTATTGGTCCATATTCGGTCCGAATAAAGGTGGAGACTCGGTCATGGGCATGCTGGAGCGGATCAAGCCGGTGAGCTGGTTCAAGGCGAACGCGGCCGAGGTGCTGCGCAACGTCGCGGAGGACCGCACGCCCTACATCATCACCCAGAATGGCGAGGCGAAGGCGGTGGTGGTCGACATCGCTAGCTACGAGGCGACGCAGGAGACGCTGGCGCTGCTGAAGCTGGTGCAGCTGGGGCGCGAGGACGTGAAGGCAGGGCGGGTGCGGCCCTTGCGTGATGTGATCGAGGAGATGCGCCAGCGCACCCGTGACGGGCAATGACGCGCTACCGCGTCGAGATGACTGCGCCGGCGGAAGCGGATCTCGAGCAGATCCGGCGCTGGCTGATGATCCACGCCGATGCCGACGTGGCGGACCGCCTGCTGCTCGACGTGCTCGCCTGCCTCGATACGCTGGAGCAGTTTCCCGAACGCGGGAGTGTGCCGGCGGCACTCGACGACCTGGACGAGACGATCCGGCAGATGCCGGTGCAGGCGTGGCGGCTGCTCTACGACGTGTCGGGCGAGGTGGTGAGCATCCTCGCGGTGGTGCACGAGCGCCGCAATCTGACGGCGGCGCTCTCGGAGCGCTTGCGGCGCTGACGTCCGCGCTGGCGCGCCAGCGATAATCGTGCAGGATGAAGGTCTTGGCGGCACACGTCCGATTGTGTCGCATCTTACCCGCACAAGGCCGCCATGCGACGCTACCGTGACCAGATCCTCCATTCCGCGGGCGACCTGAACGCCTTCCTTGGCTGCGCGCACGCGGTGGTGCTCAATGCGCGGGCGCTGGACGATGCGGCGCTGCGCGCGCGGCGGGCGGTGGACGAGGGGAGCGTCAAGCTGACGCAGGACGCCGGCCACGCGCACGAGGCGGCGTATCGCGAGCGGCTCGATGGCGTGGTGACGATCGCTGAGACCGGCAGCCTGGAGGGCCGCGCCGCCGCGACCGCGGATGCAATGCGCGCGGGCGCGAGTGTGATCTACCAGGCGACGCTGCTCGATGCGCCCCAAAACCCCGTCTGGCACGGTTTTGCGGACTTCCTGCGGCGGGTGGAGACGCCGTCCGCGCTCGGCGGGTGGAGCTACGAGGCGGTCGATACCAAGCTCGCGCGCTCGGCCAAGCCCAGCCACGTCCTCCAGCTCGGGCTCTATTCCGACATGGTGGCGGAGGTGCAGGGCACGCGCCCCCACGCGATGCACGTGGTGCTGGGCGACGGGCGCGAGGAGACGTTCCGCGCGGTCGAGTTCCGCCACACGCTCGATGCCGCCAAGGCGCGTTACCTGTCGTTCGTCGCGGATGAGGCCGCCACGTCGGTGGCGGAGCCGTGCGCCGCCTGCACCCTGTGCGCGTGGCGCGACGTGTGCGCGGGCGCGTGGGAAGCGGCGGATCACCTCAGCCTCGTCGCCGGCCTCGGCGCGCCGCAGCGCGCGAAGCTGCGCGCGGCGGGGATCGACACCGTCGCCGCACTCGCCGCCACTGTGCCGGGGACGCGCGTCGCTAAGATGGCGCCGGCGACGTTCGAGCGGCTGCGCGACCAGGCGGCGATGCAGGTCGAGCGGCGTTTGACGGGGGAGCCGCGCGCCAAGACGCTGGAGGTGGTGGAGGGCAAGGGCTTCACCCGCCTGCCGCGGCCGCACCCGGCCGACCTGTTCTTCGACCTGGAGGGCGATCCGCTCGCCCCGGACGGGAGCCTCGAATATCTCTGGGGCGTCCACTATCGCGATGACGCCGGCAACGCGCAGTTCCACCACGCGCTGGCGCACGATCGTGCCGCCGAGCGTGCAGTGTTCGAGGAGATGGTGGACTGGTTCACCGCGCACCTTGCGGCGAACCCTGGCGCGAACATCTACCATTATGCCGCCTATGAGGTGACGGTGCTGCGCCGGCTGTCGACGCATTATGCGACACGCGAGGAGGCGGTCGACAACCTGCTCCGGGGCGAGAAGCTGGTCGACCTCTACGCCGTCACCCGCGCCGGCATCCGGACGAGCGAGCCCAAGCTCAGCCTCAAGGCGCTGGAGGTGTTCTTCGCCGCGAAGCGCGCGGAGGCAGTGGTGAGCGGCGACCAGTCGATCGTCGAATATCACCGCTGGCAGGAGACCGGCGAGCAGGCGATCCTGGACGACATCCTCGCCTACAACCGCGTCGATTGCGAGAATACCGAGGGGATGCGCGACTGGCTGCTGACGCTGCGGCCGGGCGACATCGACTGGTGGGTCAAGGAAGCGGAGCTTGCGCCGGAAAAAAGCGCGGAGCGCGACGCGGCCGAGGCGGCGCGCGAGGCGCTGCGCCAGGCGGTCCGCGCGAACGCGACACGGCTCTCCCCGCGCGGGCGCGAGCTGGTGGCGCATCTGATCGACTTTCACGCGCGCGCCGACAAGCCGGCGCAATGGGCGGTGTTCGACCGATGCGAGCGCGAGGAGGAGGAGCTAATCGACGACGTCGAGTGCATCGGCGCGATCCAGCCGTTCGGGACGCAGTGGCTGCGCGCCGACAAGCGCAGCTGGATCGCGCGCTACAGCTTTCCCGATCAGGAGACGAAGCTGCGCGAGGGCGTCACCGTGCTACATGCGCCGACGCGGATGCGGCTGGGCACGATTGTCGCGCTCGATCGCGCGCACGGCTCGGTCGAGGTGAAGCGCACGCTCAAGGGCGAGGAGGCGTTCCCCGAGGACGGCAGCATCATGCCCGGCTGGCCGCTTGATACGACACCGCTGGGGGCTGCGGTGGCGCGCGTCGCGGCCACCTTCGCGGCGGGGAAGGGCGACGCCTATCAGGCGGTTGCCGACCTGATCGAGCGCGCCGCCCCGCGCATGACTGGCTGGGCGGGCGGCGCGCTGGTGCGGGACGGCGAGACGCTGATCGCGGCCACGACCCGCGCCGCGCTTGCGCTCGACCGCTCCACCCTGTTCATCCAGGGGCCGCCCGGCACCGGCAAGACGCACACCAGCGCGCACGTGATCGTCGCGCTGCTGAAGGCGGGCAAGCGCGTCGGCGTCTCGTCGAACAGCCACAAGGCGATCAACAACCTGCTCGCTAAGGTGGAGGAAGTGGCGACCGACCAGGGCTTCGCTTTCGATGGCGCGAAGAAGGTGACCGCGAATGATCCCGAGACGTGCCTCAACGGCACGATCATCGAGGACGTGGCCGACAACAGTGTCATCGAGCTCGGGCTGCACCAGCTCGTCGGCGGCACCGCGTGGCTGTTCGCGCGCGAGGCGCTGGACCAGACGTTCGATTACCTGTTCGTGGACGAGGCGGGGCAGGTCTCGCTCGGGCACCTCGTCGCGATGGGCGCGGCGGCGCGCAACATCATCCTGGTCGGCGACCAGATGCAGCTCGGCCAGCCGATCCAGGGCGCACATCCGGGCGAGAGCGGGTTGTCGGTGCTCGATTATCTGCTGGAGGGAGCCGCGACGATCGCGGCGGACCGCGGCATCCTGCTGGACACCAGCTGGCGGATGCATCCCGCGATCGAAGGCTTCATCAGCGAGGCGGTTTATGACGGCCGGCTGCAGGCGCACCCCGATTGCGCGCGGCAGACGCTGCTGCTCGGGCCCGGCGCGCACCCGCTGCTGCGCCCGTATGGCCTCAGGATGATGGCGATGCACCACGATGGCCGCGCGCAGATGTGCCCGGAGGAGGCTGCGCTCACCGCCGAGCTGGTCGGCAGCCTGATCGGGCAGCGCTATATCGACCGGCAGGGGCAGGAGGGCGTGATCGGCCTCCCCAACATCCTCGTCGTCGCGCCCTACAATTTGCAGGTGAACGCGCTGAAGGCCGCGCTGCCCGACGGCGCGCGCGTCGGCACGGTGGACAAGTTCCAGGGGCAGGAAGCCGAGGTGGTGATCGTCAGCCTCGCGACCTCGACGCCGGACGACCTGCCGCGCCACGTCGATTTCTTCTATTCCAAGAACCGCCTCAATGTGGCGATCAGCCGCGCGCGGACGCTCGCGATCGTGCTGGCCAACCCGAAGCTGCTCGAACTGGACGCGAAATCGGTTGAGCACCTGCGGCTGGTGAATACGCTGGCGTGGTTGCGTGCCGAGGCGGGGGAGGGGATGTGAAGGAAGCGGAGTTCCGGGCGTGGTTGGAGGCGCGGCGGCGCCCCGGTGGTGAACCACTGACAGAGAAGGCGATCTACGGTCGATTGCGGCGCCTTGCTCGGCTCGAGCGGTCGCTGGTGGCGCTGGGCTTCGATAGCAACGATCTGGATGCGGTGATCGACGGCGGTCGCTACGCGAACCTGACCGCCGCCGTGAAAGCACTGTTCGCGCCTGACGCGCCGCGCCCTCCCGTATCGCTGGTGCCGCAGGCGCCCGATCCAGCGGGGCAGTTGCGCAACATCTACGCCGTGCTGCGGCAATACGGACAATACCGCGAAGCGGAGGGGAGCGCGGGGTCAGGTTGGCCAGAGCTCGAGCAGTTGCGCGCGGTTTTCCTTGATCGTGTGCCCGAATTCGAGCGGTTCGATCGAACCGACAACGAGTATGAGCGTGTCGAGCGGACCTACAAGGACGCGATGATCGCCCAGGTGCAGGCGATCGCCGCCTCGGATAATGGCGACGAAGCAGCTGGACGGCGTATCTTTCGCGCACTGATCCCCAACGAAGGTCCGCTGCTGCGCTGGCAGACGGACGACGATTTCGCGCGCAAGTTTCCCGCGCTCGCGCCGGCGTTCTACACTGCAATCGGCCGGCTCGCGCGTGATACAGGCTCGACGATCGACGCGATCATGGCGGCAGCGGATACGTTCGCGCAGCTGCGGACCCAGGGTGCGACGACGCTGACCATGGGCGAGATCGTGAGCGTCGCCTTCTCAGTCGCCGGCATGGCGCGGCCCTCTCAGGCGGTGCCATTCAAGATTTCCAAGGCGCAGGCGCTCGGCAAGCTGCTGACGGGCGATGCGATCTTCACCGGCTCGGTGCTGCAACGCGATCAGGTGGAACGCTGGCTAGACCTGCTGTGGCGGATCGAGGCGGTGATGCGCGACGAATGGCACTGGCACCCGCGCGACCTGATCGACGTGCAGGGTTTCGCCTGGGTGGCGCTGGACGAGAAGTGGAAGGTCGAGGAGGAGATGGATGAGCTGCTGGTGTTATACGACGCGGCTGGTGTGCACTATCGGCCATGGTTGCAGGGTGATCCGCCCAAGTTCGAGATAAAGCCTCGATCGGCTACCTCCAACAGAACCGAGGAGATGATCCATACAAGCGACGAGACAGAAGTCTGCCGCGCCTTGTTGATCGATGGGCTTGCCGTGCGGATCAGGCGCGACGGTGACAGTTGGCAGAACCTTATCACGTATCCCGGCCGAAAATTTGTCGGTTATGATTTGCGACCCGATATGGCTGCGGCTCTCGGTATTCCGGCGAAGAGCGGCTGGTCAAACAAGGAAGAGTGGTCGATGTCGCCCGCTGTCACGCCCGACCCCACCAACCTCATCCTCTACGGCCCACCCGGCACCGGCAAGACCTATGCCACCGCGGCGCACGCCGTGCGGTTGTGCGGCGAGGACGTGCCGGCTGATCGCACCGAGCTGATGGCCGCCTACAAGCGGTTGTCCGACGCAGAGCGGATCGAGTTCGTTACCTTCCACCAGTCGATGGCGTATGAGGAGTTTGTCGAAGGATTGAGGCCGTCGTCGGTCGATGGGACGGACAGCCGCTCGCCGCAGGCTTCCGCCTCGCGCCGACGCCGGGCATCTTCCGCAAGATCGCACGGCGGGCGGAGCTGAGCACCGGTGCTGGCGTGGACCGGATCAGCCTGGACGGTCGCGGGGTCTTCAAAATGTCGCTGGGGGAAGCCGCGAACCCGGATGACGCCTATCTGTTCGAGGATGCGATTCGCGACGGCTATATCGTGCTCGGCTTCAACGACATCGATTGGTCAGACTCCAGGTTCGACAACCGCGATGAGATCATGGCGGCTTGCCAGCATGCTGATCCAGAAGCCGCGCTGAACGCAAACAGCGCAGTTGTGCAGATGCCGCACATCTTTCGTAACTGGATGAAGAAGGGCGACTGGGTCGTCGTATCCAAGGGAACAAGGCTGTTCCGGGCGATCGGTGTCATCACCGGGGATTACCGTTTCGCCCCGCGCGAAGGCGGTGACTATGGGCATCAGCGCGATGTCACTTGGTTGTGGAACGATCCGGATGGTGTTCCGGTCGAGGAAATCTACTCGCGCAATTTCAGCATGCGCACGACTTACGAACTGACCAACGCTGCTCTCAACATCCCCGCGCTCGAACGCTACGCCAATAGCCAGCAGGAGGCAGGCAGCGGTGCGCCCGAGCCCTTCGTCCTCGTCATCGACGAGATCAACCGCGCGAACATCTCGAGGGTGTTTGGCGAGCTCATCACGTTGCTGGAAGCGGACAAGCGGATCGGTGCGGCCAATGAGCTGCGTGTGGCGCTGCCCTACTCGAACATCAGAGACTTCGGCGTGCCCGCGAACCTCCACATCGTCGGCACGATGAACACCGCCGACCGATCGATCGCGCTCATCGACAAGGCCTTACGGCGGCGGTTCACCTTCAGGGAAATGATGCCCGATTACACCGTTGAGGGCATGGACGCGGAGGTCGCGGGCGCGGGGGTGACGCTGGCGCAGGTGCTGCGGGCGATCAACGACCGGATCGAGTATCTGCTCGATCGTGAGCATCAGATCGGTCACGGCTGGCTGCTCGGGCGCACCACGAGGGCGAAGCTCGACACCACGATGCGCGACAAGATTATCCCGCTGATCGCCGAATATTTTTTCGAAGATTGGGGGCGCACCGCCGACGTGCTGGGCGGGCGCGAGGACAATCCGTTCCTGCACGCGACCACGCTGAAGCCGCCGCCCGGGATGAAGGATGAGGAACCGCGCGTGCGCTGGTCGGTGCGCGACACGTTCGCGCCTGATGCCTACACACGCCTGATCGCGGGCTGACCCCCGCGTGGCGCACCACCAGCTGTTCGAATGGGAACGACGGCGCTTCGACGCGGCCGATGCCGTGCCGGTCGGCGAGGCGGAGCGGCTAGTGCGCGCCTCGGCCGCGGCAGCGAAGCGCGTCGGCGGCACGGCGTTCGATTTCGGGCGCGAGGCGCTGACGGCGCAGAACCTGGTCGGCATGATAGCAGCGGGGAATGCGTCGTGCGAGATCCTGCCCAAAGTCGATCGCGACGCACCCGGCGACGCGCCCGCGCTGCGCCACCAGCTCGTCCGCATGCTCGGCGTCGCGCACGACCTGCCGATCGCCGACGATGCGGCCACCACGCTCGACACGCAGCGGCACACGTTGCTCGAGGTGCTGATCGGCCGCTTCGCGCGGGAGGCGGGGGAGGCAGTGCGGCGCGGGGTGCCGCGGGCGTATGTGGCGCACGAGGATGATCTGCCCGCGCTGCGCGGCCGGCTCGATTTGGCGCGCCAGTTCACGACGCTTGCCGCCACGCCCAACCGGCTGGCGTGTCGTTACGACGAGTTTTCCGACGACATCGCACTCAATCAGGTGATGAAGGCCGCGATCGTGCGGCTGCGTAGGCTGGCGCGCGCGCACGCCAACCTACGCGCCTTGGCCGAGCTGGCGCTGGTCTATGCCGACGTCGCGGACGTGCCCGCGGCGCTGCTGCGTTGGGACCGGATCGTGCCCGACCGCACCAATGCGCGCTGGCAGGGTCTGCTGCGGCTCGCCAAGCTTATCCTGGGCGATCGCTTCCAGAACAGCGCGAGCGGCGCGGCGGACGGCTTTGCCCTACTGTTCGACATGAACGCGCTGTTCGAACGATATGTCGAGAAGCTTCTGGCACCGATCGCGGGCGCGGCGGGGCTGCGGCTGGTGGGGCAGGGGGGCGCACGATCGTGCCTGCACCCGGAGAGCGGCGAAAGCGCGCTGTTCGCAACCTATCCCGACCTGCAGCTGGTCGCCGGCGGCGCGACGCGACTGGTGATCGACACCAAGTGGAAGAAGCTCGCCGACGCGGCCATCGACCGCAAGATGGGGGTGAGCCAGGCCGATCTCTACCAGATGATGGCCTATTCCCAGCTCTACAGCTGCGATCGGCTGGTGCTGCTCTATCCGCACCATGCGGGGCTGACGGGGCCGCTGCCGGCGCATCACCGTGTTGCGGAGGCGGGCGGGCCGGTGCGGCTGACGATCGCGAGCGTTAATGTGACGAGCCGTGCGGCGGCGCGAGCGGATTTGTCAGCGGTGGCGGGGTTGATAAACGCCTAAAGCGACCGCACGTGCGGCGCGAGCGTCTCCACGGTAGCCGATAGTCCGCGCGCTTCCATGTTGCGGAGGAACACCTCCGCGGTGAGCGGCGGCCGGCGAAGCCGCTGGCGCATCCCGCTGATCGCAGGCACCGCGCGGCCCAGGTCGAGCGCGATCGTGTCGGCGATGAAGTCGTCCGCGCTTCGCGCTTCGAGACCCAGAGGATCAAGCACCGCCGCCGGAAAATGGCGAAGGTTTTCGGTGACGATCGTCTGTGCCTGCGTCTTCAATGCCGCGGCGAGCACGTGATGGTCGCCCTCGTCTGGCAGGCCGGATGCGTTCGAACGCAGGTGGTCAAAGCTGGTGACGAGGGCATCGGGAAAAGCGTCCTCCATTACGGCACGCGCCCGTGTGCCACGATCGGCCGCGTCGGTCATGCCGCGATCCTCGGCAAGCCGCACAATCGCGCGTTCTGTTTCGCCAAGGATTTCCGCCGACCAGCGGACACGGAAAAACTCCGCCTCTGCAAGCGTCAGCAGCAGGTCACGTCGCAGGCTGTCGACCAGCGAGCAGGCATCGATCAGCGCGGTGTAGCGATTGGCGAACATCTACAGGAAATCGGCATCATCCGCGATCAGCTGATCCAGTGCCTTCGCCCGCTTCGCGTCGCGCGCAGCCTTATAGGCGAAGACCTCACGCGCCTTGATGCGGCGGTGCCGGCCGGTCAGCGTGAAGCTCAGTTCGCCCTTCTCCAGCAGCCCGATCAGATAGGGACGCGAGACATTGAGCAGGTCGGCGGCCTGCTGCGTCGTCAATTCCTCATGAATGGGCACAAGCGTCACCGCGTGACCGCTGCCGATGTGACGCAGGAGTTCGAGCAACAGGTCCGACATCCCGGGCGTCAGCGTGATTTCGACCGGCTTCGCCACGCCCGGATCAATCACCTTGAGGGTCGCGTCGCCGACGGCGTGCTGCGCAACCAGGCTGCGCAGCTGATTGGCCACACGACGGTCATCGGGCGTGGGCATCCGGTCGCCGAACGGCTTGGCGCTCGCGGGCAGGGTCATGGGGGCGTCCTCCGGGTGCGGTTCAGTTTTAGCTGATATCCGAAATAAACGCAACGAGTGAACGGTTCCCTACCGTTCACCCTGTGCAGCCGCTCACACCGGAAATTCGCGGTTCACATCCCCACCGGCGGGTAATGCGGCATCGGCCAGTCGTGCCCGGGCGCGTCCATCATCAGGTCGATGAAGATCGGCAGCAGGCAGCCGAGCACCGCGGCGCCGTCGCGCACCTGGTTGCGATTGACGTCGCTGTTCCACGTCGCGCCGCCGTGGACCAGTTGGTTGCGCAGCACGTAGAGCCGGTCGAACAGGATCGACAGGATCGTCGCGGTATCCTGCTGGCGCAGCGCGTAGCCGATGCGGGTGCGGCTCTTCTCCAGCCGCTCGCGCCAGTCGTCATTGCCCGGCACGCCGTTGTGGTGCGCCCAGAACGGCGAGAAGATATAGGGATTGTCGAGCAGCATGCGGATCTCGTGGGGGAATCGCTGCCACACCATGTTGTAGATGCGCTTGGTCTCGTCGAACCCCAGCAGCGTCTCGAAGAACCCGCGAAAGGCATCGCGTTCGCCCGACACCTCGCGCGTGACATCGCCGGCATAGGCCGCGTTGAAGCCGATCCACAGCAGGATGAAGCGCACGTCGCCATCTGCCGGCTCGTCCTCCGCGCGGCCGAGCCATGACAGCGCGCGGTGGACGCGCAACGTGAGCGGCATCGGGAAGCCGTCGCGCAACGACCGCTGCTTGTCCTTGAGGTCGACGTAAAGGAGGTTGGTCATGCGGGCTCCGCTGGCGTGTCCGGCGCGAGGATCACCTGTTGCGACTGGCATCGCAAGCCTCCACATTGAATGGCCGCACTTTCCGCCCCGATCGCGCCGATTCGGACATAATATCGATACTTTACGCGCGTTCGACTGTCCGCCATGCTGCGACAACCGCGGTCGTAGGGGGTGCGATGGCGGTGTTGCTTCGGGGGAGGCGCTCGCGTGACGGATCGCATGGCGAAGATGAGCCGGATGCTCGCGCTCGTCTACCTGCTCGCCGACAGCAGCGAGGGGCTGACGCTAGACGAGATGGCGCGCGAACTCGGCGTCAATCGCCGGACGGCGGAGCGGATGCGCGACGTGATTGCGGTGAACTTCGATCTCGATGAGCGGCAGGACGATCGCCACAAGCGCTTCCGCATCACTGGCTCGCTGCGCAGCGTCTACACCCGTCCGAATGCGGCGGAGGTTGCCGCGCTGCAGGCGGAGGTGGACGCGCGCACGCTGGAGAAAGCGCCGCGCGCCGCGGTGCTGGCGAGCCTGCTCCACAAGGTGAAAGGCGCACTGGACGATCGCGAGAAGCGCCGGCTCGACCCCGATCTCGACGCGCTCGCCCGGCTGCAGCGCACCCGCGTGCCCGCCGGGCCGATGGTGGAGACCGACCCGGCCGCGCTGGCGCAAGTGCAGCAGGCGATCCTGACTGGGCAGTGCCTCGAGTTCGACTATCTCGGCGAGGGTGCGACCGAGCCCGCGTGGCGGCGGATCGCGGTCTACGGCCTGATCCACGGCCCGGTCACCTACATCGTCGGGAAAATGCCAACGCACGACAGGCCCGCCGTGCCGTTCCGGCTCGACCGGATGACGAACGTGCGCGCGAGCAACCTGCCCGGCTGCCCGCCCGACGACTGGGACGTGGACGCATGGGCGGCGCAGAGCTTCGGCATCTGGCGCGAGGACGACCACGACGTCGTGCTGCGCGTGGCGGCGGGGGCAGTCGCGCGCGCGAGGGCGTGGCGCTTCCACCCGGCGCAGGTGGTGGAGGCGGACGGCGACGAACTGGTGGTGCGCTTTCGCTCGGGCGGGCTGCGCGAGATCGCGGAGCACCTGTTCACCTGGGGCGGCGAGGTGGCGATCGAGGCGCCCGAGGCACTGCGGGTGGTGATGCGCGAGCGGTTAGCGGCGGGCGCGGGCGCGGTGCGACCGGGTTTGTCGTGAGCGTGCTGGCAAATCAATTCCGATGAGCGGAAAAGGCCATTATTCCGGCGGAGGAACCATCATCGGGCCTAGGGCGCGATGGTCGGATCATGCCGAATTTCCACAGGGTGAGCAGCCGCCAAAGGATAAATCGAAGCAGAAACCGAAGCAGGTTAGGCCAGGCGGAAAGGCCACACCTAACCATGGCAAGCGGCCGCTTACCGAAGAGGCGCAGCGACGTCTTCAGCTGCAGCGAATACTCGTTGCGCAGAAAGGTGCTCAGCTTGCCAAGCTCCAACGTGAACTCGAGAGCGAACGAGACCAGCTGCGCGATCTGTTAGTTCGGTATGGACTGCCAACGCACGAGCTGGATGACACACCGTGATTACCGAGACTGCGAACCCCCGCGCGCGAAACTGTTACTGGAGAGTATTCCAGCCGTGAACGTCTTCGACCTCGATGCCGAGCTGATCGGCCGCTACGAAAGTTTCGCGCGATCTTTCACCGACATTCGCAGCACCGATCTGAAAGACCAGATCGACGCGATTTACGACAGCGACGTGTTCTGGCCCGAGCCGCTGATCGGCCTCAATCCGCGTTATTGTTCGGGCGGTTCGGTCGCGTTGCTCGGGGGCGATCCGGCGCTCGCCGACGTGTTCTCGCTCGGCACGCCGCGGACGCCGATCACCCTGCATCGCCACCAGGAGCAGGCGTTTCACAAGGCCAAGCAGGCAAAAAACTACATCGTCACCACCGGGACCGGCTCGGGCAAGTCGCTGTGCTTCTTCGTGCCGATCATCGACCGGGTGCTCGCCGCGCGGCGAGCGGGCGAGGCACGGCGGACACGCGCGATCATCATCTATCCGATGAACGCGCTCGCGAACTCGCAGCTGGAGGAGCTGGAGAAGTTCATCGGCGAGAGCGGGCTCCCCGATCATCTCAGGCCGACGTTCGCCCGCTACACCGGTCAGGAGGGCGACAGCGAACGCCGCCGCGTCGCGGACAGTCCGCCGGACATCATCCTGACGAACTTCATGATGCTCGAGCTGCTGATGACCCGGCAGGACCCGCTCGACCGTCAGGTGATCGCCAACATGGGCGGGCTCGAGTTCCTCGTGCTCGACGAACTGCACACCTATCGTGGGCGGCAGGGCGCCGATGTCGCCATGCTGGTGCGGCGTGTGCGCGAGCGGATGGGGTCGGCGCAGATGCTGTGCATCGGCACCTCGGCGACCATGTCGTCCGGCGAGGTCGATGGTGGGCGCGAGACAGTGGCGCGGGTCGGCACCACCCTGTTCGGCAGCGACGTGTCGCCCGACGACGTGATCACCGAAACGCTCGCCCGCGCAACCGTAGGCGCCGCAGACGGCGCGCCGTTCCTTGCCGCGCTGAAGGCGGCGGTGAACGAACCCGCGGCGCACGGTAACTGGACGACCGACCCGCTCGCGGCGTGGATCGAGCTCAACATCGGGCTGGATGCCGGCGAGACGCTGAAGCGCGCGCGTCCGGTCACGATCAGCGAGGCAGCGGGGAAGCTCGCCGCGGCAACGGGGCTCGACGCCGGGGTGTGTGGCGATGCGCTGCGCCAGCGCCTGATCGCCATGAGCGATGCCGCGGGGGGCGACAGCGCGTTCATGGCGTTCAAGCTGCACCGCTTCCTCGCCGGCGCCGGCCACGCGCATGCGACGCTGGAGCCCGCGGGCGTGCGCCGGGTGCAGCTCGCCGCCGAGCAGTTCGACCGCGAGAAGCCGGATGCGCGGCTCTACCCGTTGTTCTTCTGCCGTCAGTGCGGGCAGGAGGTGCACAGCGTCTCGGTCGAGCGGACGGGGCAGGTGCTCGCGCGGTCGATCGACCAGACCGCCAAGGACGAGGCCGATCACGACGGCACGCGGCATGGCTTCCTGGTGCCCGATGCCGCGGGCGACCTCGCCTTCGCGGGCGATATCGACAGCTACCCCGACGATTGGATCGAGGAGGGCAAGAATGGTCGCCGCCTGAAATCCTCGCATCGCGGCAAGCACGAAGGCGAGCGGCTGGTGCTCGGCATCGGGGGGCAGCGGGCGGAGAACGGCGTGACCGCTTGGTTCTTCGCGGGCCGCTTCCGCTTCTGTCCGCATTGTGGCTACCAGCCGGCTGGGCAGGCGCGCGACATCAACAAATTGGCGAGCCTGTCGGCCGAGGGGCGCAGTTCGGCGACGACGCTGATCACCACCGCGGCGCTCGACTGGATGGAGCAGGCGAACAGCCCGGAGGATCGCTACCGGCGCAAGCTGCTGGGATTCACCGACAACCGTCAGGATGCCGCGCTGCAATCCGGCCACTTCAACGATTTCGTGTTCGTCACGCTGCTGCGCGCCGCCATGCTGCGTTCGGTGCGACAGGCGGGCGCGGAGGGGTTGTCGCACGAGCAGTTCGGCGATGCGCTGCGCCGCGCGCTGGGGTTCGATCCCGAGAACGTGACACGGCGCGAGGAGTGGATGGCGAACCCCGAGCCGAAGGGTTTTGCCGCGCTCGACGAGGCGAAGCGCACGATCAATCAGGTGCTCGCGCATCGGCTGTGGAACGACTTGCGGCGCGGCTGGCGCTTCACCAACCCCAACCTCGACCAGCTGGCGTTGATCGACGTGCGCTATCCCGGTGTGCCGATGCTCGCCGCCGACGAGACGGAGTGTCAGCGTGACCCGCATCTCGCCGCGGCCGCGCCGGAGAAGCGGGCCGAGCTGTTCCGCTGCCTATTCGACACAATGCGGCAGGGGCTGGCGATCCAGGTCGACGCGCTCGATCGCACCGCGCTGGAGCAGGTGGCGCAGCGTTCGCGCGAGCACGTCAAGGCGCCGTGGTCGATCGCGCGCGAGGAGGAACAACGCGATCTCGCGCGGCAAGGCCAGCTCGTGATCGGCAAACCCGACGGCAGGGTCGATCCCGGCACGATCAAGGCGTCGGCGCAGAGCGGCCTCGGTCGTTCGCTCAGCAAGCTGCTCGGCGGCGTGCCCGCGAAGGAGCGCGAGCCGCTGATCCAGGCGATGCTGGACGCGGCGGCGACGCACGATCTGGTGCGCAGCTTCGGCGCGGGCGGCTGGCGGCTGGCGCCGGTTGCGATCCGGCTGCACCCGGGCGACGGAAAGGCGCAGAAGGGCCAGGACAACCGCTTCTTTGCCGAGCTCTACGCCGGTGTCGCCGAGCGGCTGGGCGAGAGCGGACGGCTGCCGTTCGCGTTCGAGGGTCGCGAGCATACCGCGCAGGTCGAGGTGAAGACGCGGCAATGGCGCGAGGATCGCTTCCGCTATCAGGAGAACGATAAGAAGCGGATCCAGGAGCAGCGTAGCGACATGATATCGCGCGGCGAGCGCACCGACTTCCTGCCGCTGATGTTCTGTTCGCCAACCATGGAGCTGGGGGTCGACATCTCGCAGCTCAATCTCGTGTTCCTGCGTAATGCCCCGCCGACGCCGGCCAATTACGCGCAACGCGCTGGGCGCGCCGGGCGGAGCGGACAGGCGGCGCTGGTCGTCACCTATTGCGCCGCGCAGAGCCCGCACGATCAATATTACTTTCAGCGAAGGACGGATCTGGTCGCGGGCATCGTGAAAGCGCCGGCGATCGATCTGGTGAACGCGGATCTGCTCGCGAGCCATGTGCGGGCGGAATGGCTGGCGAGTGTCGCCGAGCCGATCGGCACCGCGATCCCCGACAACCTGCAGATGGATGTGGACGATCACCCGGTCGCCGAGCGCTTGCAGCCAGCGCTGGCGGCGGCAACCGCCGATGCCGCGGCGCGTGCGCGGGCGATTGCGGTCGTTCAGTCGGCGCTCCCCGCCGATCCGCCGGAGGAACTCGCCGACGCAACCGCATTCGTGGACGCGCGATGGTCCGGGGCCGCAAGCGCGTTCACCGGCGCGTTCGAACGCTGGCGGACGCTCTACCAGTCCGCCGTGACCGAGCGGCAGGCGGCAAACGCGATCGCGCAGCGCACGGGCTTGTCGGCGAAGGAACGCGCCGAGGCGCGCAGCCGCTATCTCGCGGCCGACCGGCAGGTGCAGTTGCTGGAGACCGGGACGAGTTCCTCGGGGTCGGACTTCTACACCTATCGCTATCTCGCCACGGAGGGCTTTCTGCCGGGCTACAACTTCCCGCGGCTGCCGCTCTACGCCTTCATTGATCAGGACAAAGCGTCCGCGGTGCTCCAGAGGCCGCGCTTTCTCGCCATCGCGGAGTTCGGGCCCAACGCGCTCGTCTATCACGAGGGCAAGGCATATCGCTGCCACCGCGCCAAGCTGCCGTCGGGGTCACTCGACGAGCAGCAGCGGCTGGCAACGCAGACCTTCACCTGCTGTCAGTCGTGCGGCGCGGCGCACGAGGAAGCGACGCAGGAATTGTGCGCGGTGTGCGGCGATCCGCTCAGCAGCGAGGGGCGCATCGCCGATCTTTTTCGCGTCGAGAACGTGGATGCGCAGCCCGGCGCGCGGATCACCGCCAACGACGAGGATCGGCAGCGGCGTGGTTTCGAGATCCGCACGGTTTTCCGCTGGCGCGAAAGAAGGGAAGGGGAACAGCGCCTGTCGCTCACCGCCGACGACATGCCGTTGCTGGAGGCACGCTACGGCCCGCAGACGCGGCTGTCGCGCGTCAACCTCGGGCTGCGCCGGCGCAAGCACACGAAGGTGTTCGGGTTCGACATCGACACGGTGACGGGTCGCTGGGTCAAGAACGAGGTGCAGGGCGACGACGAGGGCGCCGATCCGGTCAAGGGATCGCGCAGCCAGCGCATCGTGCCGATGGTGGAGGACACCAAGAACGCGCTGCTGGTGCGAATCTCCGACGACCTCGGCCTTTCCGATGAGCAGATGGCGACGCTGCAGCACGCGCTCGTCCGCGCGATTGAGGCGGAGCATGTGCTGGAAGCGGGCGAGCTGCTGGGCGAGCCGCTGCCCACCCGCGACGATCGCCGCGCGCTGCTGCTCTACGAAGCGTCGGAGGGCGGGGCTGGCGTGCTCAAGCGGCTCATGGAGGATGCGGGGCGCTGGCGACGGCTCGCCGAGGTGGCATTCGAGCTGATGCACCTGCATCGCGACGGCGGCGCACTGGTGGACGACCCGGCTGCCGAGCCGTGTGTGGCGGGCTGCTATCGCTGTCTGCTGTCCTACTACAACCAGCCCGATCATCTGCTGATCGACCGGCGCGACGACGGCGTTCGCGTGGTGCTCGATCGCATGACCCGCTGCGGTGCCGGTGCGGCGACGCAAAGCGGCGACGAGCCCTGGCTGGCGGCGCTTGCGGCGTGGAAGGTGTCCGCTCCAGTGGCCGAGACGATCGACGGCACGGGCTATCCGCTGTGCTGGCCCGACATGATGGTAATGGTGGTGACCGCGCCGCCACCGCCGTCGCTGGTGGCGCGCTGCCGCGACATGGGTCGTGACCTGATCGTGCTGCCCGCAGCGCCGCCGCCGACGATCCCGCAACCGCTCGCCGACGCGCTCGGAGTTCCCGCATGACACCTGCCCAGCTTCAGACCGGCGATCTGGTAACCGCGCGCGGGCGCGAGTGGATCGTGCTCGGCAAGCCGGGCGAGGGGCTGGTGCGCGTGCGTCCGCTGTCGGGATCGGAGGAGGACGCGATCACCTTCGCTCCGACGCTGGAGGCGGTCCCCATGACGACCGCCTCGTTCACGCTGCCGACCGCGGAGCAGCGCGACACGCAGGATGCCGCACGGCTGCTCGCCGACGGCCTGCGCCTGTCGCTGCGACGGGGTGCAGGGCCGTTCCGCAGTGCCGCGCATCTGGGGGTCGAGCCGCGCGCCTATCAGCTGGTGCCGCTGCTGATGGCGCTGAGGCAGGACGTGAAGCGGCTGCTGATCGCGGATGACGTGGGAATCGGCAAGACGATCGAGGCGGGAATGATCCTGCGCGAGATGATGGATCGCGGCGAGGTTGATCGATTCACCGTGCTGTGCCCGCCGCACCTGGTGGAGCAGTGGGTGGAGGAGCTGGCCACCAAGTTTGATATCGACGCGGTCGCGGTCACCTCCGCACGCGCGCGATCGCTGGAGCGCGGGCTGGCGCTGTCGGAAAGCATCTTTACCGCTTACCTCGCCACCGTCGTCAGCCTAGATTACATCAAGGCCGAGGGGCGCCGCGCCGAGTTCGCACGCGCCTGCCCGTCGTTCGTGATCGTCGACGAGGCGCATAGCTGCGTTGGCGGTGGTGAAGGCGGCACGCAGCAACGCTACGCGCTGCTGCGCGAGCTGGCGGACGATCCCGCGCGCCACCTGCTGCTGCTGACCGCGACCCCGCACAGCGGCGACCAGGATGCGTATCAGCGGCTGCTCGGGCTGCTCGATCCGTCGCTCGCCGCACCGGACAGCGGCGAGCCGTGGCGCCGGCGGCTAGCGCGCCACTTCGTCCAGCGGCGCCGGCCCGATATCCAGGACGGCTGGGGCGAGGCGCGGGCGTTCGCCAGAGCGCAGACCAAGGAGCTGCCGTTCGAGCTCACCGGCGCGCACCAGGCGTTTCAGGAAGACGTGCTCGACTATTGCGTCGGTGTTGCCACACGCGCCGACGGCGAGCGCGCGCGGCGGCTGGCGTTCTGGGGCACGCTGGCGCTGATGCGCTGCGTGGGATCTTCGCCCGCCGCGGCGGCGAGCGCGCTGCGCAACCGGCTGGGCGGCGTGGCGGAGGAGGCGGCGCTCGAACCGATCCTGATGGACGAGGATGAGGGCACGTTCAGCGATACCGATGTCGAGCCCGCCACCGCGCTCGATACCGAGGAGCGGGACGCGCTGGAGGCGCTGATCGCTGCGGCTGACGCCCTTGCCGCACAACCGGACGAGGACCCCAAGCTGCGCGCGCTGATCCGCGAGGTGAAGGCGCTGATCGCCAAGGACGCGCGGCCGGTGGTGTTCTGTCGCTTCATTTCCACCGCGGAGGCGGTCGGGGCGGCGCTGCAATCCGAGTTCAGGAAGCACGATGTCGAGGTCGTCACCGGCCGCTTGACGCCGGAAGAACGGCGCGCGCGCGTCGAGGCGATGGGGGACAGCCCGCAACGCATCCTGGTTGCCACCGATTGCCTGTCCGAAGGCATTAACCTGCAGATGCTGTTCGACGCGGTAATCCATTACGACCTCAACTGGAACCCCACCCGCCACCAGCAGCGCGAGGGGCGGGTCGACCGCTTCGGCCAGCAATCCGAGACGGTGTGGTCGGTGATGATGTTCGGTGAGAATTCGATGATCGACGGCGCGGTGATCGACGTCATCACCGAAAAGGCGAAGCGCATCCGCGAGGCGACAGGCGTCACCGTGCCGGTGCCCGAGGACAGCGCCAGCGTCACCACTGCGCTGATGCAGGCGATGCTGCTGCGGTCGAACAGCCCGCGCGCGCAGGGCGCGTTCGATTTCGGCGGGGCGGCGCCCGCCGCCGAAACGGCGTGGCGCGACGCCGAGGAGATGGTGAAGAAGAGCCGCGCGATCTTTGCGCAGAACGCGCTCAAGCCCGACGAGGTGCTACCCGAGTGGCGGCGCATGCGCGCGCTGAACGGCGGTGCGGAGGAGGTGGAGCGGTTCACGCGGCGCGCGCTGAGCCGCGTCACGCAGGGCGGCATCGCGCCGGAGGGACAGCACTGGCGGGTCAACTACGGTGTCCTGCCGCAGCGGCTGCGCGAGCGGCTGGAGGCGCGCGGGCTGACCGGCACGCGCGCGATCAGCTTCGCCGACCTGCCGCCGCCCGACGTGGCGCATGTCGGGCGCGTCCACCCGTTGGTCGCGATGCTGGCGGAGACGATGGCGGAGGGCGCGCTCGACCCCGGCGGTGTGGACGGCGATGCGCCGCTCGGCCGGGCGGGGGCGTGGCGGACGCGCGGCGTGCCCAAGCTGACGACGGTGCTGCTGCTGCGGCTGCGCTTCACCCTGGTGACGAGCGGGCGGCGCAAGTTGCTGGCGGAGGAGGCCACCGCGCTGGCATTCGATGTGGATGGCGAGGTCGCGAGCGGCGCCGACGCGCTCGCGCTGCTGGAGGCGGACGCATCGGGCAACCTCGACCCCGCGGTCATCGCGCGGCAGGTGGAGGGCGCGCGCGGGCGCGTCGAGGGATACCAGCCCGTGATCGCCGCCTACGCGGAAGACCGCGCGCGTGTGCTGCGCGAGGATCACGACCGGGTGAAGTCCGCCACCCGCGGCGAAGGCGCGACAACGGAGGTGGCGCCGGTGCTGCCGGCCGACGTGATCGGGCTCTACGTGCTCGTGCCGGAGGCGAACTGATGGCCCGTGCCTTTCGCAAGGCAGCCGAACTCGGGCTGGAAGCGGTCACCATCGAAGGCGGGCTGATCGCGCCCGAGCAGGTTGCCGCCATCGCCGCCGCGCCCCGCGATGCGAAGCTGGCGGCGAGCTACGACGTGCCCAAGGGGCTGACGCTCGCCGACGAGATCTCGCGATACTTCCGTATCGGGCAGGGCATCTGGCGCGATTATGCGCGGATCGACGCACCGACGACGACGCAGACCGCAGCGTTCGTGCGCGCGCTGCTCGCCAAGGCGTTCGGGTTCGACGACCTGACCGGTCCGGCCGATCATCACGAGGGCACGCGGCGGTATCGCATCGCGCTGGAGGCGCGCGGCGGGCGCGTGCCGATCGTCGTCGCGCCGCCATCATGGGAGGGCACGCGCTTCACCGGCTTCACCCGCGCGCTGCCCGAGTTCGGGGATGGAGCAGAGGGCCGCGCACGGCGTAGCCCGGTCGTGCTGTTGCAGGACTGGCTGAACGCCAATCCCGGCTTCTACTGGGGCCTGGCCTTTGCGGGCGATCGCGTGCGGCTGATGCGCGACAATGCCAGCCTGACGCGCGCGGCGTGGATCGAGGCGGACCTGGGCGCGATGTTCCGCGACGAGATGTTCGCGGACTTCACCGCGTGGTGGCTGCTGACGCACGCCAGCCGCTTCGGGCCCGCGGGCGCGCCGCCGTCGAACGCCGCGCTGGAGCAGGCGCGCGAGGCGGGGCTGAAACAGGGCACCGCCGCGCGCGAGCGGCTGCGCGAGGGGGTCGAGACCGCGCTGGCGGAGCTGGGCCAGGGGCTGGTCGACGCGAATCCCGCGATCCGCGACCAGCTCGCCACCGACCCCGCTGCCACGATGCGGCTGTTCGAGGAGCTGCTGCGCACCGTCTATCGCCTGATCTTCCTCGCGGTCGCGGAGGAGCGCGACCTGCTCCATCCCCGCAACACCGGTCAGGGGCCGCGTGCGCTCTACGAGGCGGGCTATTCCTTCGCCTTCTGGCGCGAGCGGTCGGCGCGCCGCGCCGCCTACGACGCGCACCACGACGCGTGGGAGGGGATGAAGGTGACGCTCGCCGCGCTGGAGCAGGGGCAGGCGCTGCTTGGCCTGCCCGCGCTCGGCGGGCTGTTCGCGCGCGGGGGCACGCCGGTGATGGCGGCGGCGCGCATCCCCAATCGGCGTTTCCTGCGCGCGATCTGGAGCCTTGGGTTCATCGAGGTGAACTCGGTCCGCTCCCGCATCAACTGGCGCGATATGCGGACGGAGGAGCTGGGCAGCGTTTACGAGAGCCTGCTCGAGATCCGACCGTTCCTCGCGCCCGACGGCACGTTCAGCCTGGACGCGGGCGCCAAGGGCAACGCGCGCAAGACCAGCGGCAGCTACTACACCCCCGACAGCCTGGTGGAGACGCTGCTCGACTCAGCGCTCGATCCGGTGCTGGAACATGCGGTGGCGAACGCGCCGCCAGTCGCGGAGGACTCGAACCCCGTTCGGGCTGAGCCTGTCGAAGCCCCGTCCTTGTCCCCGGGATCGGACGAAGAACGGCACTTCGACAAGCTTAGTGCGAACGGGATCGGGGATGCTAACAAGCGCGGTGCGAACGGAAAGGGGGAACACCCCGCCGCCGCCGCGATCCTGAACCTTCGCGTGATCGATCCCGCGTGCGGATCGGGGCACTTCCTGCTCGGCGCCGCGCGGCGGATGGCGGGGCGGGTCGCGGCGCTACGCAATCCCGACGCGCCCGACGAGCAGGCGGGCTTACGCGACGTCGTCGGCCGCTGCATCCACGGGGTCGATCGCAACCCGATGGCGGTGGAGCTCGCCAAGGTCGCGCTGTGGATCGAGAGCGTTTCCCCCGGGCAACCGCTGGGCTTCCTCGACGCCAACATCCGCTGCGGCGACGCGCTGCTGGGCGTGTTCAGCCTCGACGCGCTGGAGGAGGGCGTGCCCGACGCCGCCTACAAGCCGCTGACCGGCGACAGCAAGGCGGCGGCCAAATACTATTCTCAGCAGAACAGGAGCGCGAAGAAGGGCCAGGGCCAGTTCAACTGGGCCGAGGGCACGGGCGCGATGCCGCCGCGGCGGCTGGCGGCGACGCTGACGAGCGTGCGCCGGATGCCCGAGGACACCGTCGGGCAGGTGGAGAAGAAACGCGCGGCGTTCGAGGACTGGCAGCGCGGTCTGGGCGCCTACACCACCCGCGTCGCGTGCGACCTGTATGTCGCGGCGTTCCTGCTGCCCAAGACCGAGGTGCCGCTGAACGGCGGGCGCAACATGGTGCCGACGACCGCGAATGTGCGCGCGAAGCTGGGCGGCGGGCAGGTCTATGGCCCACTGGAAGGTGCCGCGGTCGACGCGGCGGCGGCGGCGCGCGCGCTCCACTGGCCGCTGGCGTTTCCCGATGTCATGGTCGAGCGCGGCGGGTTCGACGTGGTGCTGGGCAACCCGCCTTGGGAGGTCGTGCAGCTCGGCGAGGAGGAGTATTTCGAGGCACGCGCGCCCGACATCGCGGCGCTGAAGGGCGCCACCCGCAAGCGCGCGATCGCCGCACTGGAGGCCGAGCGGCCCGAGCTGTTCGCCGAGTTCGCGCGCGACAAGCGCCAGTTCGAGGCGATGAACGACTTCGCGCGCGCCAGCGGCCGCTTCGACCTGACCGCGCGCGGCAAGGTGAACACCTACGGCCTGTTCGCCGAGCATTTCCTCAACCTGACGCGCGAGGGCGGACGCGCGGGGGTGATCGTGCCGACCGGCATCGCCACCGACGCGACCACCGCGCCGTTCTTCGGGGCTCTGGTGAGCGAGCGGCGGCTGGCGCGGCTGTTCGATTTCGAGAACAGCCAGCCGCTGTTCCCCGGCGTCCACCGCAGCTTCAAGTTCAGCCTGCTGACGATCGGCAGCAACGTGCGCGAGGCCGAGTTCGCCTTCTTCCTCACCGATCCCGCGCAGCTGGAGGACAGGCGTCGCCGCTTCACCCTGTCGCCGGGCGAGATCGCGCGGATCAACCCCAATACGAAGACCGCCCCCGTCTTCCGCGCGCAGGAGGACGCCCGCCTGACCGCCGCGATCTACGACCGCGTGCCGGTGCTGATCGACGAGGCGAAAGGGGACGCGGGCAATCCGTGGGGCGTCGAGTTCCGGCAGGGTCTGTTCAACATGACGAGCGACAGCGCGCTGTTCCGCACCGCCACGCAGCTCGCCGCCGATGGCTGGGTGCGGGAGGGCAGCGATTGGGTGCGCGCCGACGCGGCACAGCCGCGCGCGCCGGGGCTGGCGCTGACCGGCGGCCGCGACGCGCACCACCTCGATCTCTCGACCGGCAGCAACGCGCCGGCCGAGGCGCGCTACGTCCCGCTCTACGAAGCCAAGATGAGCAGCTTCTATGATCACCGCGCAGCATCATACGCGTCGAGGGGAGATGATCGCGGCTACCGCGTGCTTCCGGAAACCTCCAACGAGGATCATTCCGACCCGACGTTCGAACCTGAGCCTTTCTATTGGGTCAGCTACGGAGAAGTCGCCGATCGACTGCAAGCAAAGCAGTGGGAAAGAAGATGGTTGTTCGGATGGAAGGACATTACTGCCACTACGAACGAACGCACACTCTTGCCGGTCGCCCACCCGATTGGAGGCGTTGGTCATAAAACCCTGTTGATCTTCTCTGATGAGGCGCCATCGCGGTTAGCTGCGCTGCTTGCTCAAATGAGCAGTTTGCCCATGGACTGGGTAACGAGACAGAAGTTGAACGGAGTCTCGCTTTCCTACTTTGTTTTCAAGCAGCTCCCCATCCTCCCCCCCACCGCCTACACCGAAGCCGACCTTGCCTTCATCGTCCCGCGGGTGCTGGAGCTGAGCTATACCAGCCACGCGATGGCCCCCTTCGCGCGCGACCTGGGGTATGACGGCGCGCCCTTCGCCTGGGATGAGGCGCGCCGCGCGCTGCTGCGTGCCGAGCTCGATGCCTGGTATGCGCTCGCCTACGGCCTCTCCCGCGACGAGTTGCGCTACGTGCTCGATCCCAAGGACGTGATGGGCGCCGACTACCCGTCCGAAACCTTCCGCGTCCTCCAGAAGAACGAGATCGCCCGCTACGGCGAATACCGCACCCGCCGCCTCGTCCTCGCCGCTTACGACGCGCAGGTGGCGGCCGGCGCCCGCCCGCGGGTGGAGGGCTATCGGTGAGCGCCGCGGCAGACTGGCGCGCGGCGACGCGGATCGCCGCGCCGCGCTACGATGCGGCGGCGCTCACAGCCTGGTTCGCGCGGGTCGACCCGACCCCGCTGATCCGCCGCGGCCTGCCGATGATCCCCGCGCCGGCGTGGGATCGCGGTGCGTTGTCGACGCTGTTCGGGCTCGATAACGCCAATCATTGCTTCCACGTCGCGCCGCACACGTGGGCGAAGTTTCACGAGCCGCAGATCACCGGCGGCTTCGTGCATTTCCTCAACGCGGGCGATCATAAACAGCGGCTCGCTCGCGCCATCGCCTTCGTGAAGGCGGCGGCCACCTGCGCCGGCAAGTGCCCGGTCGACATCGATAAGTTCAGCGCGACATCTGCACGCTGCGTGTCCGAGGAGAACCGCACCGACATCCTTGTCGAGCTTCACCGCGGTGAGCAGCGGATCGGCGCCTCCGTAGAGGCGAAGTTCGGTCATGCGCTCACGACGGGACAGTTGCGCAAAGCGCTGCTGCACGCGCGCAAGTCTGGGTGGGCAATGGATCGTTCGGTGCTGCTGGTCGTCGCGCCGCGGCCGCCAGGCACCGGTGGCCTGCTAGGCAAGAACAAGTCGTGGCGGGGCACATCCTGGCTGGCGTTGATGGACGAGCTTGAGCGATCAATGCGCGACATGGGTTGCGATGATGACGAATTCCGCCGCTTCCGCCGCACCGTTTGGCACCGCGCCTATTAGGAGATGGCATGATCGACGTTCCCCCCAGCGTGCTTCATTATGCACTCGACCCCGACGTCACACTCGCAGTCGAGCTGTTGCTCGACGGTGACGATACGGCGACGATCGCCAAGCTCCGCTGGCCCGATCTGCCCTCCTACTACCGAGCGTGGCTGGCTGCGCAGCAGACGTGCGCAGAGCACGCGCTGTTTCTGGAGCAGCTGTGGAACGCCGTGTGGAGAGAGGTGCCAAAACCTTGGCAGGAACGATTGCCAGGCGATCCCATCCGCGAAGACATGGCGATCGATCCGGCCTCGGTGTTCGAATACGGCTGCTTTTCCAGGTCGTTCGAACGGCCAGGCTACCTGCTTGAACTAGGTGTCACTCTGGAGCGCGGCGGGCGCGTGCAGCTTGGCGTCGGCTTGTGGGACGAGGATGACAACGACCTGCTCGACGCAGCGCAGCTGCCCGAGTGGGAACAGGAGGAGTCAGAATCGGACTACTTCTACACTCAGCAGATGATCATGCCGCTGGCGGAACGGGTCGACCCGGGCGCATTTGCAAAATGGGCCAATGGTGCGTGGAACGCCGTCACTGCCGCGATGACGGCTGACGGTTGATCCATTGAACGACACGACCACCCGCCTGCGCACCCTGCCGCCCGCCTTCGCGTCGGAGCTGGCGGAGGCGTCGTTCAATCATGGATATCGGCGCCACACCGGGCAGGCGGACGGGTGGCTCTACTTCGCGTCCGATATCAACGTGCCGGGCGAGATCGGGCTGGCGGTGGCGGACGGCGGCGCGGCGTGGTTCCTTGCCGTCAGCCATCCCGGCGTCGCAGCCGAACTGGGCGCGTCCGCTGCCACGCCCGTGCCCAACGGCATGCGCGCGGCGTTCGGGTTCGCCGAGCAGCGCGCGCTGCGCGACGCGCTGCACCGCGCCTATGTGCTCGCCACCACGCTGCCGACGCTGCCGCTGCACGAATTTGAGGCGGCGGTGGCCGGGCTGGGCGATACCGAGGCCGACCGGATCACGCGCGTGCGGATCGGGCAGGATCATTTCCGCCGTGCGCTCATGACCTATTGGGAGGGGCGCTGCCCGCTGACCGGGATCACCGAGCCCGCGTTGCTGCGCGCGAGCCACATCGTGCCCTGGGCCGCGTGTGCGAGCGATGCGGAGCGCCTTGATGTCCACAACGGGCTGTTGCTGGCGGCGCACTGGGACGCGGCGTTCGATGCGGGGCTGGTGACGTTCGACAATGACGGTGCGGCGCTGTTCTCGCCCACGCTCGGCGACGCGTCGCGCGCGGCATTGGGCGTGCCGCCGCTGCTGACGCTGGTGGATGGACACCGCGCGAAGCTGGCTTGGCATCGTGCACGGTATGGGTTCGAGGTGACGCCGCGGTAATCAGTCGCGCGCAAAGGGGGTCGACATGGGAGCGGGACAGAACGTGAACCTGCTGAATGCCATCGTTGTTTGGCTGTTCGGCAATCCGAATACGGCGCTGCTGATTTCGGCAGCGCTTCTCGCGTGGTGCGCAGGGATTATCCTCCGCAACCTGCGGCGATACCACGTCCCGGTCACGCGCGAGCTGACTGCGCGGCTGGCGGCCCTCGAACCGGTGCGTGAGGCTGACAGCGTCGACGCAGCGCAGGACGCGTTTGCCGCGCACTTCCACGATATCAACGAGGCGATGGCGTCGGGCGGTGAGCGCGCGGAAGAGATGCAAATGGCGTGGAACCAGTTCCGCGAAACCATCCTCGACGAGAGCGAAACGCCGCTGCGCGCGACCACGCGGGCGGAAAACTACTTCCTCCACCTCGGCGATGACACCCGCATCTTGGCATGGTGGGCGAACATCTTCGTCGCGGTCGGCCTTACGTTCACCTTTCTCGGCATCGTCGCCGCGCTGACCGCGACGGTGATAGCATTACAGAGCGGGCAGGGCACGGGCGCGATGACTGGCGCGCTCATCAAGCTGCTGGAGATCACGTCGGTCAAGTTCTGGACTTCGATCGCAGGGGTCGTCGCCTCGATCATCTTGCGCGTCGTCGATCGCCGCTGGCATGCCGCGACGCAAGCGAAGCTGGAGAAGATTGCGGAGCTCCTCGATCTCGGCACCCTCTTCTCGCCGCCGCAGCGTATCGCCGCGCTTCAGCTGACCGAGGCGCGAGAGCAGACGACGGCTTTGAAGACCTTCAGCCACGATCTGGCGCTCGCCATCGGTGATAATCTGGAAAAGCAGATGGCGCCGATGATCGGCGCACTGAGCGGCATTCAGGGAAGCATCGACGACTTCAAGAGCGGTAGCTTCAACGAGATCGGCCGCGAGTTCGGCAAGGCGCTGAGCGAGCAGGCCGGGGGCGAGATGCAGGCGCTCGCGGGCGCGTTGACGGGTATGACCGAGAACCTGCGCCACGTGAACGACCGGCTGGAGGGGAGCAGTCAGGCGGCAAGTGACCAGATCGCCGGAGCCGCACGCGACTTCCTTGCCGCATCCGAGGGCATCAGCCGCGCCTTTGCCACGCTGAACGAGCGGATCGAAGGCATGGGCACCCGGCTGGTCGAGCAGTCGGAGGCGGCCGCAAACCGCGCAGCGACGCACGTGGCAGACGAACGCGCCGCCTATCAGGCGATCGCGGACGAGCAGCGTGACGCGATGCGCGCCATGGGTGAAGAGGTGCGGCATGCGTCGTCGGTCGCAACGACCGAGTTAGTGGACGCGGTGCGAGCGGCGGTGCGCGAGGCAACCGCGGAGAGCGGTGCCGGCGTTCGCGAGGCGATGGCCGGGTTTGGTGAAGCCAACGCCGGCATTCGCGCGTCGTTCGATCAGCTGCGTGGGCAGGTGGCCGAGATGGGTGCGGGGCTCAGCCAGGGCGCTGCTGCAGCGGCGGAGCGCAACGCCGAAGTTCTCGCGCGCGCGGCAGCGGCGCTGGAGGACGGCACGACGCGGGCCGCCGCGGGCATGGGGCAGGCGATCGATGCCGCGGTCGCCGGCGCGGCGGATGCCAGCGCCCGCGCCATGGCGGAGGCATTCGCCGCCTTCGGTCAGCGGTTCGAGGCGGCGAGCAGCGGCCTGACGACGACGCTGCATGCGACGGCGGCAAGGATGGAGGAGCTTGCCGGCAGCTTCGAGCGCTCCGCCCGCGCATCCGACGACCACGCATCGCGGCTGACGCAGGTTGGGCAGGATACGCAGGGTGTCGCGGCGACTCTGACCAGAGCCGCCAACGACCTGCAGGTCGCGGCGACGCCGATCCGCACCGCCAGCGAAACGATCAACACCGCGATCGGACGAACAGGTGAGGCGCTCGCCACGCAGGCCGAGGCTGCCGAAGCGCACCGTGCGGCGATCACCACCATCAGCGATCGCCTGGGTGAAACGACCGATAGCGCGACGCGCGCTTGGAGCGACTATCGCGAGCGATTCGAGGGCGTGGATCGCGCGCTTGCGGCGACGCTGGAGCAGATCAAGGCAGCTTCGACCGAGCACGCAACGCATCTGAACGAGCATGTCGGCGGGATCGATCTGGCGCTCGGACGGGCGGTGGAGCAGCTTTCCAGTGCGCTCGATCCGCTGCGTGATCTGTCCGACCGCATCGACGATCTGCTCGGCCGCATGCCGAAGGCGGCGTGAGATGACCGACGCACGCGGTATACGCCGATCCCGTCAGGAAGAGGAAGAGGAGAGCTACTTCGTCTCCATGGCCGACATGATGGTCGGGTTGCTCTTCATCTTCATTATCCTGCTGCTCTATTTCGCGCTTCAGTTCCGGCAGACGACCGACACACTCACCGGTGCGGGACAGACGAGAGCCGAACTGCTGCGCACCCTTGAACGCGACCTGAAGGCGCGCGGGTTGAAGGTGACTGTGGATACCCGCACCGGCGTCCTGCGGCTGCCAGATGACATCCTGTTCGACACGGGTGCCTATGAGCTCTCCGCACAAGGACGGCAGGCGGTCGGCATTGTCGCCGGCGAACTCGCGTCGATTCTACCGTGCTATGCTGACGTCCAGCCCGGGGGCCCTAAATGCCGTGGCAAGCAGGCCGCGCATCGGGTCGACTCAATCTTTATAGAGGGTCACACGGACCGCGTCCCGTTGAGCGGTGCAGGGGCAGTGCGCAGCAATCTCGACCTTTCCGCCTTGCGCGCTACCCGCACGTTTCAAGAGATGATGACGGCGCACACCGATCTGCAACAGCTCGTCAGTATCAACGGCGCAGAGCGGACGCCGATCTTTGGCGTTTCGGGATACGGCGATACGCGCCCGGTTTTAGATGCCTCGGGCGACGATGAAGCGGTGAACCGGCGCAATCGCCGGATCGACCTGCGCTTTTTAATGGTCACGCCCCAGGGCGCCGACGATGCGGCGCTCAGCCGCAGCCTGGTGCGACCGTCGTGAGCGCGCTGCGTCAGGCATGCGATATTGATCGCGTCAGGCACGCGCGGATGCCGGAGCGCACCGCCGTGTCACGCGCCGCCGACCAGCTCGCGTCAGTGCCGACAGGCGCGCGACGAGAGGCAGAGCCGTGGGAGGCGATGCTCGCGCGGCTCGACCTGTCAGCACCCGAGGACATACGTCCGCGCGACATGCGTCGGCTGCTCGGCGATATGTGGGTGGAGGCCGGATGCGATCACCACGAGCAGCAACTGCTCAGCGAAGCGGTGCGACGCGACCGGATGAGCATGGATCGGGCGATCCTGCACAGTTATCTGCTGCGCTTTCCTCTGGCGCATTACGGCTTCGATGCCCTGCTCTGGGCGGCGCAGCTCGTCGCGAGGCGTCGCGAGTGGCCGTGGCGCACGCGCGGCGATGACTTTGCCTTGTGGGATAAGGACGCTGGACCCAATCGGCTCGCTACCGCGCTACTTGATACCGCCCGCCCGTCGGAGGTGCTGCGCGCGGCAGGGCTCGACGGCGATCTCGCAACAGGCGCGTTCGTGCGACACGCGATCCGCGCGGCCTGTGCGGTCGCGGCAACACGGCGCGGCGCCGATGCCGTAACCAGCGGCGAGCGGCTGATGGCGCTCGCGTCCGAGGTCAAGGGCGCCGAAGCGATCGACGCCTTGCTGGCGCTGGCGCTGCTAGCGCCCTGGATAGGGACGGCCCCACCGGCCGATCATCAGCAGCGTATCACCACGCTTCTGACGTCGCGCATCGGCGATCCGCGTCTCGCACCGGCCCGGTGGACTGCGTTGGCGGTCGAACTGCGCAGCGAAGGCCTAGATATCTCTGTCGAAGCGGCCTTCGCTGTCCTCCGCCGTTGGCTGGTGCAGGCAACAGTGCGTGAGTTCTTCGCCATTGTAGCAAAGACGACTGACCGACGCGACCAGTGGCGTGACCGCACCGAGTTCTGGCTCGGCTATCTCAAAGCCGGTCACATCACCGATGCCTGGTTTGCGTTCGGCAGCCAGGCGGAGCGCGAGGCTCGACGCTTCATGAAGGATCAGACGATGGCGTTTGGGCGCCTAGAGGGAAGCGGCGCGACCTCTACCCAATCATCACTCCTCCTGACGATCGGCGACCTTCGCATCGCCGAGTGGTCGGATAACGGGATGTGTCGGTTCTGGAATGCCGCGAAACCGAAGGCCCCGCCGATGTATCAACGAGTTTATTACACGGCGGTCCTCAAGACGATGGATGCCGAGCGCGGCTATGATCCGCTGCGACACGCGGGTAGCACTTGGCCGAGCCATTTCGCGCGGCGCATCTATGATCGCACCGGGATCGCGCATCCGTTGCACGGGCACGGCTGGTGAGTGCGCCCACCACGCAGTTCGAGTCGCAACCCGAGGGCGATCGGGAACGCATTACGCTCCTTCGCGTCACGCCGTCGCGGCTGCCGTTCGGCAAGGCGGTGCGGCAGGCCATCGCTCACGGTGACTGGATTCTCGCTGCCCCATCTTCGGCCGGCGCAGCGATCGCGCGGCTGATCCAGGCGATGGGGGATGGCGAGGTCGCGACCGACGGACGCCCGCTGGTCGAGCCCGACGCCGGCGACCTGCTGCTGCATCCTGCGCTGGTCGCCTCGCTTACCGAAACGGAGGCATTGGCACTCGGTTTGCCGCCGGCTGCGCGCCTGTCGCTCAACATCCAGTCGGTCGGCGTCCCGAACCAGTCTGGCTTTCACGTCGAGACCCGCTGGACGCGACCGAACGGATTGCCCGCGTCGGTGCGTGTAAAGGGCGCGCGTATTCAGGCAGAGGGCAAGGATTGGCGGATCGCGGAGCCGATCTGGTCGGCGCTCCACGCCGCCGATCGGTTGAACCGGGCGGGTGATGACGCGGAGCGGCAGGCGGCGCTCGCCGCCTTGCGACAGGCGATCGGCGACGAGAATCGCGCACATGTGCGCGTCGATGGTTTCATCGAACGCCTGCGGCTGAGCTACGCGACCGGCTTTTCGCTGGCGCTGAAGCCGGACGCGAACGGTTTCGACTTCGATCCCGTGGTGTTCAGCCCCGAGCGGGTTCGCGAGGCCGAGGACGGCACGGTCATCGACGAGGCAGCGGACAGTCTGCTTGCTCCTGCCCAGCAGGCGGCGTTCGCGCGCCGTTTCCGCAGCGGCGATGGGCGGCGCGGCGCCTATCTTCTCGACGACGGATCGATCCTGTTTCTGGATCCTGGCCTGCAGCGCGCGCTGCGTGTCGTGCGCGAGGCGCAGGCCGGGGGAGCCGAGGAACGGCGCGCGTTCGCACGCAACCCACAGCGCCGTCTTGCTGAAGCGCTGGGAAGCGATAGTTCGACCGATGGGGCGCCATCGCTGTTCATCGAAACGCAGCAATTCTCCGATCGTGTTTCGGGGATCGACCTGTGGCGCAAGCCCGTGCTGCCGTGGATCAAGCCCAAGCCCAACAGCTGGCTGCCCGAAGCCTTCGGGTTGCGGATCGGCGATCCGCCGGATGCGCAGAGCATCGAGATCGCACCGGAACGCGTCGCCGAGGCACTGGACGCGGTCGAGCAGGCCGTGCGCGAGGACCGCGCGACCTTCACCTTCGACGGCGCCGAGCTGCCCGCGACCGAACAGACGCGATCGGCGCTGACCGATCTGCGCGACCTGATGTCGTCCGCGGCCGAACACGAGGCCGGCGAACAGGTCGCGGTAGACGACATCGCACCGCCGAGCACCAATCGATATTTCCTGCAGGTGCGCGACAATCTGGAGGATGTCGCCTACGCGCCGCTGGCGAAGCAGGCGCCGGTCAAGGCCGCCCCGCCGCCGCCTTTTCCGACGACCGTGCGCTCGTCGCCCAAGGCGCATCAGGTGGACGGCTTCAACTGGCTCGTCGCGTGCTGGCGCAGCGGCATGCCGGGCGCGATGCTTGCCGACGACATGGGATTGGGCAAGACGTTTCAGGCGCTGGCGTTTCTGGCGTGGCTGCGCGAACAGGAGGCGCAGCCAAAGCCGGTCCTGATCATCGCCCCGACCGGCCTTCTCGCGAACTGGCGCGCCGAGATCGAGCGGCATCTCGCCCCGGCGGCACTCGGCCCCGTAATCGGCGCCTATGGATCAACCCTTCAGCGGATGCGCGGCCAAGGCGTGCGCGACATCGAGAGCGGCAGCGCCGGGATCGATGTCGATGGCTGGAGCCAGGCCGGCATCGTCCTGACCACGTTCGAGACGATGCGCGACTATCACCTGAGCTTCGCGCGCGTGCCGTTCGCCGCGATCCTCTACGACGAAGCGCAGAAGCTCAAGAACCCTGCCAGCCAGATGACGCGCGCAGCCAAGACACTGAATGCCCGTTTTCAGCTGGCGATGACGGGCACGCCCGTGGAGAACCGGTTGCAAGACCTGTGGTCCGTCTACGACGTCGTGCATCCGGGCCTGCTCGGATCGAGCAGGGCGTTCGAGCAGAGCTATCCGGCAAGCGAACCCGACCGGCTCCGCACGCTGCACGACCTGCTCACCGAGCCGCAGGATGCGCGGCCAGCACTTCTGCTGCGTCGAATGAAAGACGATTGTCTCGACAGCTTGCCGGCGAAGCACATCGTGGCAATGCCGGTCGAGATGCCGACGGCACAGGTCGCGGCGTATGACAAGGTGATCCAGCGCGCCCTGGCGCTGCGCGGAACGGGGAAGCCGGGGCACATGCTGGAGATCCTGCATGGGCTGCGGGGCGTATCGCTCCACCCGGTCGCACCGGAGCAGGTGGGCACAAGCTATTGGGAAGACTCGGCCCGACTGCGCGCCACCCTCGCGGTGCTGGACCGTATCCACGGCGCGGGTGAGAAGGCGCTGATCTTTTGTGAGAGCCTCGCAATGCAGGCGCTTCTCGCGGTCGAGCTTCGCCGACGCTATGCGCTCGATCACGATGTCGCGCGCATCCACGGCGGCGTCGCGGGCGAAGCGCGACAGGCGGCGGTGGACGCATTTCAGCGCCGCCGCCCGGGATTCGACATCATGATCCTGTCGCCGAAGGCGGGCGGCGTAGGTATCACCCTGACGGCGGCAAACCACGTCATCCACCTGTCCCGCTGGTGGAATCCGGCGGTGGAGGATCAGGCGACGGATCGCGCTTTTCGAATCGGGCAGACGAAGGATGTCCACGTCTATCTGCCGCAGTCGGTTCATCCGGAGCCCGCCACCCGGCCGTCCAGTTTCGATTTGAAGCTGGATGCCCTGATGCGGCGCAAGCGTGAATTGAGCCGAGGCCTGCTGCTACCGGGCTCCGACGAAAGCGACGCCGCCTCGCTGTTCGAGGACGTGCTGGGCATTGCGGACAGCGATGACAAGAGATCAGCTTCAGTCGGACCGACCGCCGCTGACTTGCCAATGCCGTCACCGGTGCCGTCGCGTTCGATCCTGACGGCACGACCCTCGCCCCCGATCGCGGTGCCGCCACGCGACTGGCCGACGCGCGTCGCCTTTCTCCCACGCGTGCAACGCAACCTCGACATCTTCGAAAAGCCCCTTGCCGGTGAGCAAGTCACGGAACTCGCAATCCGTGATCCTTACGGTTGTGCAGACGGGCGCAATCGACAATTTCTCGTCGACTTTATGACCGTGCTGACCAAATCGGCACGGCGGGTGAAGACGATCAGTGTCATCAGCTTCGATGCCGAGAGTGTCGACCGCTATGCGGCCGAGACATCATCGCACCAATATGACGATCTGCAGCAGCGCTGGCGCAATGCGCAGCCGGACGGCCCTGACCTGCGCCTGATCCAGCTCTCCCGGCGACAGAGCCGGAGCTTTCACGATCGAACGGTGCGGGCGCAGACGGCGGCGGGCAAGGAAATCATCTGGGATGTGTCGAACGGGGTCGACGGGGTGATGCGGACGGACAAGGAGTGCACGGTCCACGTGACGATTAACTGATCGCTGCCATAGTCACAGCTTCCCCACCACCTTCGCCGCCGCGTTCGCCTCCACCGCCAGTGCGGCGGCGTAGCGGGCGGGTTGCGCGGGACTTTTCCAGCGCAGGGCGTGCATGATGCCGGCGAGGTCCTGGCCGCTGGCGAACAGGTCCTGTGTCAGGCCAACGCGGGTGGAATGGGCGGTGAGCGCGCGGCGCCAGGCGTCGAAGTCGGCGGCGTCAAGTGCGCCGAGCAGCCCGGCCGCGTGTGCGGCGTCGAGCAGCGCGCGATAGACGAGCGTTACCGACTGCGCGGAGAGCGCGGCGCCGATGCTCCACACCTCAGCGCCCGCCTTGTCGCGAGTGCGGTGGAGGCGGCGGAAGATGAGGCCGTCACGGGGGTTACCGCACGCCGCGCGCCACGCGTCGAGCGCGACCATCGTGCGCGCAGAAAGATAGGCGTAGGCGCCGCCGCCCTCCTGATCGGCCTTGGAACGTGGCACAAACAGGCGGCCGCCGCCCGCGCTGCCACGCTCGACGTGGGGCCAGCGGGTCGCGACGAGTTCGGACCGGCGCAGGCCGGTGTCGAAGGCGAGGCTGAGGAGCGCGCGGTTGCGGGTGCCGGCGAGGCCGTCGCCCGCGGCGGCGAGCATCGCTGCGACGCAGACGCCGACCGGGCCTGCGGCGGCGAGCGGATCGGCGACCTCGCCGCGGAAGCGCAGCCCGCGCGCCTGACGCTGACGCACACCGAGCGCGCGGCGCTGCGCTTTCAGTTCGAGGCGGACGAGCTCGGCGCGGGTCGGATCGGGCTGATCGGCGAGCGCGTGGAGGCGCGCGATCGAGGCGGTGTAGCGCGCGAGCGTCGCGGCCTTCTTGCCTGCCTCGGCCTGATCGCGCAGGAACGCGGCGACGGTGGCAGGGAGCGCGGGCAGCACGGCGAGGCCGCGCGCGTCCGCCCACTGGCCGAAGACGCGCAGGTCGGCGCGGAGCGCGCGCCAGCTGTTCTCGCTCATCGCACGCCGCGCGACGTCGAGCACGGCCGCGTTGTAGGTTTCCCTAAAATGGTGGACGCCATCCTACCTACAGCAGCAGCTGAAAAGAGTGGATCTGCGCCCGAAACAGTGGACGGCAGCCGCTCTGTTCCGCCACAACTCGCCTGCCTGAGCGTACCGTACCCAAAAGCACGAATGTGCGGCTAATCGGCCAGCGGCCGTACGTTGGTGATGGTGACGCCGACCTCAGCGCTCGCCAGCGGCCCGTCCGTCGTGAACATCTCCGCTTGTAGGTCAATCGCCAAGGCAAGACACGCTCGGTCACCAAGCGAAAGTCCAAGCGCCTTCGTCGACGGTCGCAGGTCGCCTATGATGAGCGCCTGGGCAGGAGAGAGCGGCCGTACATCGAGGTGCAGCCCGCCAAGAGCCTCACGTACCTCGTCGAGCGGCAATCCTCGGTCCCGAAGCTTGGAGACGACCTCGGCGAGGTTGGTCGTTCCGATAATGCTGCGGGTCAGGACGTCGACTACCCGATCCGCCCCAGGTTCGTCGTTCAGAAGGCAGAGCAGGGCGGAGGCGTCGAGTACGACCTTGCTACTCACGCTCCGCCTCGCGCCGGCGCTCTGCGATCAGCTCGTCAGCCAAACCGACGCCTTCGGGCACATATTTGCGAAGGATCGCGCGAGCCCTTTCGAGCGCCTTAGGCACGGAACGTACCCGTAGCTCGCCATCGTCGACATCGACGAGAACGGTATCACCCGTGGTGATCCCGAGCTCACGGCGCATGGCCGCCGGGATCACGAGTTTACCACCGTCCACGATCTTGACCCTCTGTGCTTCCATCTGCACTGAACTCGCTTGGCTGACCCAACTCTCGGATCATACCGGATATTGGCGCTGACGGATAGCGCGAAGCAGCGCACTTCAGCGCGTTTGGTGATCAGTCGTCGTTCATATCAGCGCCATTAGCTACTTAGACCTGGCTTGCTGAGCTAGGCTCGACAGGATCGGCGTTTGCTATTCCGAGCCGGTTGCCGCAGTGGTGGCTCACATGGGTGTACCTAACTAAGCCGGGCAGGAGTAACGACCACGTGAAAGGCAGCGAGGTACGGGCGGCGCGGGTGTACCTGCGGGTGAGCACGGACGAGCAGGATCTGACGCGGCAGGAGAGCATCGTTGCTGGCGCGCGGGCTGCCGGCTTCTACGTCGCGGCGGTCTACCGGGAGAAGGCGTCTGGCGCGCGACCTGACCGGCCGGAGCTGTTGCGCATGGTGGCGGACCTGCAGCCGGGCGAAGTGGTGGTCGCTGAGAAAATCGACCGAATCAGCCGCCTGCCGCTGCCGGAAGCCGAACTGCTCGTGGAGGCGATAAGGGGCAGGGGGGCGCGGCTGTCAGTGCCCGGGATCGTCGATCTGTCCGATCTGGTGGCGGACAGCGCGGGCGTGGCGCGCATCGTGCTGGAGGCGGTGCAGGACATGCTGCTGCGCGTGGCACTCCAAACAGCGCGCGACGACTACGAAACCCGGCGCGAGCGGCAGCGCGAGGGCATTGAGATCGCGAAGAAGGCAGGGCGGTACACCGGTCGCAAACCTGACCTAGCCCATCACCGCCGCATCGTAGGCTTGCGCGAGGCTGGTATGAGCATTGCGAAGACGGCTGAGCTCGCTGGGTGCAGCATCGCTCACGTCAAGCGGGTGACGGCGATCCATCGCGCTAGATCAGCACCGCCTTCAAGTGCGTCAGCCGACAACAGTAGGTAGCCAACTGCCGCCATAATCCTGATCGGTGATCTGACACGGGGTTCTGACACCTGCAAACCTTGGAAAGGCTGGGGCAGCGGGACGGCGTCACAACCGTCCGGTTGTGACACCCGAGCCTGCGGAAATTACTGCCGAACTTTAATTTCAAGGCAACCGGTTCACGCTATCGTATTTCGATGGCGATTGCCGCACCTTACCCTCCGAGCCGCATGGCCTCGCTCTCTGTCGCGGCCGTGCTAATCCTGCTGCTGGGTTACGGCGCGGCGTCATTGGCGGGCCTTATCGAGCGGTGGGGCGCGTCGCCGGGCGGATTGGGCGTGCTGGCAGGCTGGATGGCGCTGGCCGCGCTCGCGCTTCCTCTGATGCGTGCGCGACCTACACGGCGCGCGATGGCGATGCTCAGTTCTCATCGAGCGATCGTTGAGCGCGTACACCAGCGGCAAGACGGAAGCTGCATTCGATGCGGAAGGGTTCACGTTCACCCTCCATGCACGCCTTGAAGACGTCTCGATCAATGATGGAAACAATTAGTGGGCCAGCGTAAGCCGATTGCGAACAAGACGATCCTGATCGTGGAAGACGAAGCCATCCTCAGGTTCGATCTGGTCGACTTCTTCGAACATGCAGGTTGGAAAGTGTTCGAGGCCACGAATGCCGAGAGCGCCATCGAATTGCTCGATCGTCACAGGGAGATCGGCGCTGTTCTGACGGACGTCAACATGCCTGGGTCGATGGACGGCCTTGCACTCGCTCATCACGTGCGCGGGCGCTATCCGCCAACCGTCCTGTTCGTGGTGTCGGGCAACGTGCCCCTGGACAGCGAGGATCTGCCGGTCCGAACCGCGTTCATGCCCAAGCCGTTCGATCCGCATCGCCTGCTTCGCGAACTGGAGGCGGCAAGTCTGTGACGGGGGGCTAACCTTAACTGCACAGGACTCCGGCGGAGGAAGGCGTTCACGCCGGTGCCAGTGCCGTCACATCGCCCGCGCCATTTCCCGGTCGATCTGCTGGACCGCGGTGACGAAGGCGAACAGCTTCTGCGGGTCGAGCTGACCACCCGTCCGGACGCCGGAGCACAGGTCGACACCATAGGGGCGAACCTGCCCGATCGCTTCCGCCACGTTAGCGGCGGTCAGGCCCCCGGCAAGAAACACCGGCTTCTCGGTCGCACGGACGAAAGCGGCGCTGACCGCCCAGTCATGCGCGCGGCCGGTTCCGCCCAGCTCAGCGACCGGGGCGTTGGGCCTGCCGGAGTCGAGCAGGAAGGCATGAACGCAAGGCTCATAGGCCGGGATCAGCTGTAGCGCTTCCGGCCCTTCGACGTGGATGACCTGTATCCGGCGGACGTGCGGCTCCAGCGCTGCCAGCTTGCCCGACTCCGCGGGATCGATGTGCGACACGATCTGGACCGCCGACGGAGCGGTCGCGCGGACATGGGCGGAGATGGCGTCGGCGGTCGTCTCGGATGTCAGCAGGAAGGTGGCCACCGGCGGTGGCACGAGCGCCGTCACCTCTGCGATCGCCCTGTCGGAGATCGGACCGGGACCAGAGGGCATGCGTGCTACCAGCCCCAGCGCATCCGCCCCCGCGGCGATCGCGATCCGCGCTTCATCCGGCGAGGCGATGCAGCAAATCTTTATACGAGTTCTCATGGGATGGAGACATGCCGCCAGGCCGATGCAAGGGCAATGCGCCGGTCCGTGCCGGTTGCCGTCGTGAGGTCGGGCGTCCTCTATCGTGGAGCAAGGCGGATCGTGGCCGTGCCGCGCCCCCATACGGGAAGGTACACGCCTTGCCCCGCCGCCTTCAGCTGGCCCGTGCGCACGTCCGTGATGTGGGCGCGCACGATCAGGTCGCCGATCCGCTTCTCGTCGATCGCACGGGTGATCTTGGCGAGCAGCTCGTCGAAATCCTTTTCGAAGTTCTGCGTCAGCGCGGCGGACACGGTGCTGGAGATGCCGGGGGCGTTGACGAGCTTCAGAAGCAGGCTTGTTCGGACCGAGTCGGTCACACCTGCGACGGTGAGATCGTCAAACGCGACACGGCGATCATTGACGGCGTTGCGCGGCGTGGCGGTAAGCCAGATCGTGCCCCGCGAAGGCTCCCCGCCTTCGGCTGCCGCACTGAAGCGGAGCCCGACCGCGATCTTGCCGCCCGTCGTGCCGTAGATGGTCACCTGGTAAAACTGCGCGCGCACCGCACCGACACCGGGCACCTCGAAGGGGCGGCGGGAACGCTTCACCAATGCCTTTGCGAGCACCGGCTCCAGCTGACGATAGTCGGCGATGACGGGTATGGCGAACAGGATGCGGCCGGGTCCAGGCTGCATGCGCGTCATGGCGGGGAGCGGCTGGCGCTGCGGATCAGGCGGCCGATCGCCGACAAAGGTCTCCGTCCCCGCCGTCAGCCCCAGCGCCAGGTTCACCCGATTGCGCGAAATAGTGTAGCCTCCGTAGCTCAACTGTCGGGGAGTGATCCGCATCCACACCGGCGGGTTCGCCCGGTTCAGCTGGACGGAGGTGAACGCCGCGCCCCACACCTGCGCGATCTGCTCGCGCAGCTGCAATCTGCCGAGCTCCTGCGGCAGAGTGTGCTCCAGGCGCGCGACGACGCCGGCGAGCTTGGCGTCGGCCTTGCTGGTGAACTCGATACGCTGGCCCAGGAAGTCGACGTGCGGCTCGTCGGTCCAGTCGTAGGCGATCGATACCGTTGCGCGCGGCGACCAGTCGCCGGCGATGTCGAGCCTGGCTACTGCCCGAACGCGGGCGTCCGCCTCGGCTGTTTCCCGGCTGAGCACGCCTCCCACGTCCCGGGCGCTGATCGCGGCGTGAAGCGGCATGGTGACGGTGATCGTTTTGCCCGAGCCCTCCAGCACCAACGGCCCTCGGACTACGGTGCCCGTGATGCGGCACCGGATCGCGGGCGTCTTAATTCTCGCAAAGAGGATCTTGACCTTCTTCGGCGGGACGCAGGTCTGCTCCGGCTTGTCGATTGACCAAAGGCGACGCGGAACCGCCTTTTCGAGAGTTGCCGCCAGCTTGCCCAGGTCCGCGACGATCGGCACGTCGATGGTGGAGGTCTGCGGCGGTACGCTGATCGTGTCCTTCGCTCGCGGAGGCGCCTCGCGAGGAGTTCGGTCGCAGCCAGTGAGGATGGCAACGCAGAGCAGAGCGAACACGATCGAGGCGCGGGAGACGTCGCTTTTGCGCAAGGAAAACCTCGCAATTCGGTCTGCCGCTTCAGATTTCGACTTAACCGGCATTGGAACGGCTTCAAGAGCCGCCATGTTCATCATCGCCGCGTACCTCCAGACGTCCGAGCGGCCACCTCTCCAGCAGAGCGCCGAGGTGCGTCGCAAGAAAGGGAACCGTTCCGTTTCCTTATCGTTCGACCCGTTGATTTCGGTCAATGCCTGACAACACCAACGGAGAACCTCGATGAAGATTGCGATTGTCGCTGCGCTGCTCACCCTGGCGCCGGTACCAGTGCTGGCGCAGGCCGTTTCGCCCGCCACTTCGGGAACAATGACCAGCGCTGACGTCGGCGTCTCGCCGATCGCGAGCCAGAGCGGACCCAATTACGTGCTCGCTGCGGCCGATGCGAACCTTTACCAGATCAAGGCCGCGCAGCTTGCCGCGACGCGCGCGCAGAGAGACGACGTCAAGGCCTATGCAAAGCGCGTGCTGGCGGAAACGCAGAGCAGCCACAAGGCGCTGCTGGCGGCGCTGAAGAATGATCAGCGCACGATCAAGGCGCCGTCCTCGAGCCTGTCCGCCGACCGCGCTGCCCTCCTCAAGCTGCTCCAGAAGGCGCCCAAGAGCGCCTTTGACAATCTGTATCTGACGCAGTCCGCGCAGGTTCAGCAGGCCGCCTGGGCCGTGCACAAGGGTTACGCGCAGGACGGGACCGACCCGGCGCTGCAGCAGGTCGCCGGCACCGCGGTCCCGGTGCTGGAAAACGAGCTCACCACCGGCAAGTCGCTTACTCCCTCCGGGCTTGCAGGATAGGTGATACCCACCGGGCCAGGTCGATGAAGCCCCCTTTAGACCTGGTCCGGTACCTGTTTATGGCGATTATTGACGGGAGTGCAGCCTGCGGAACTGGTCCCGTGCTTCACCGCGCATGAGATGCTGCATTACGATCCAGTAGCCCGTGACGGCTGTCTCTCCTGCCGCCTGATACGCGTTCGCCATGTTACGCCTGAGCTCCTCGAACAGCGCGTGCTCGAGCGCACGTCCCTCGTCGGTGAGCGACAGCAGCTTCTGCCGTCGATCGCGCTCCCCGACACGTCCGCAGACTAGCCCGCGGTCTATCAAATCCCGCATTACCCTGCCGAGCGATTGCTTTGTGACGCAGAGAACGTCCAGTAGTTCGCTGACTGAGATTTCCGGGTACCTGCCGAGGAAGTACAGGGCGCGGTGATGCGCCCGTCCGAGGGTACGCGTTGCCAGCTCGGCGTCGGCATGCGCCAGATGGGATCTGTGGGCAAAGAACATCAGATCCATTCCTCCCCTGATCGCGTCATCACGCAGATACTGGGCAGGAGGCGGCAGAAGCGGAGCCGTCACGCGGTCGGTGCCCTCCCCTCGCATCGCTGCAAGACTGTCACTGCTGGCTCCATCCAAGTCCCATCGCCTTTTGGAGGGCGATAAAGGCACGATCAAGTTCGCCGGTCGCTTCCAGCACTGACTGGTCGGCAGCCAGCGCCGCGCGTTCGGCATCGATGGACGTGGTCAGCGGTATCGCTCCCTGTGCATATCGCTGCCCGGCATAGGTCGCTGACTGTCTGGCACCGTTACGGCTCGCGACAGACGAAAACAGGTTACGGCGCTGATTGCCGAAGCGGGTCAGGCTGGTTTCAGCATCAGACAGCGCGCCGAGAACCGCCTTGCGGTATTGTGCTTCCGCCTCGTCTCGGTCAGCCCGCGCCTGCTCGACCCGGGCACGATTACGGCCGAAGTCGAGAAAGCTCCAGCTGATCCGCGGCAGGAGCAGGCCCGCGACGCTGTCAGGATCAACCACATCGGCGATATTGGGACCACCGAGCCCGATGATCCCCATAATGCTGACCGATGGGAACTGCCGGGCGACGTTGACCCCGATCTGCGCGTTCGATGCCGCCAGCTGCCGCTCGGCTGCGCGAATGTCAGGCCGGCGTCGCAGCATCGCGGCCGGGTCGCCGATCGCGACAGTTCCTGGGATCATCGGGATCGGGGCAGGAGTGGACAGCAAGGCATCGTGTGTTCCGGGCTCGTCGCCGGTGAGCAGGGCAAGCTGGTCGAGCGTGGTCGCGATCTGTCCCTCGAGCGGCAACAGCCCGGCCTCCGTGCGGGTCAGCTCGGTCTTCAGCCGAACCACCTCGTCGCGCGACGATGCACCGCGTTGTTCGCGCTGTTGAAGCAGGGCGAGTGATCGCTGTTGAAGCTGCGCGGAGCGGCGAGCCAGGATCAGGCGCTGCTGAAGTTCGCGCAGAGTCACATAATTCTGGGCAACCTCCGCCGACAGACGAACCTGCGCATCAGCTTTATTGGCTTCGGCCGCCTGAGCCTGGGCCTCGGCACCTTCGGCAGCGCGGCGTCGCGCGCCGAACAGATCGATCTCCCACGATGCGTCCAGGCCGGCATTATAGAACTCGGCCCTGATACGATCGGATTGCTCGCCTTGCGTCGGCAGCGCGAGCGAGCCTGCGGGAAGATCGGCGACGATCGCAGTGCCTGACGCCGACACGGTGGGAAGCTGGTTCGCGCGCTGTTCGCGCAAGCTGGCGCGCGCCTTGCGGATGCGCGCCTCGGCGATCGCCACGTCCGGATTGGAGGCAAGCGCGCGGTTGACCAGGGTCGTGAGCTGCGGGTCGCCCATGCCTTCCCACCAGCGTGCGATAGGGAGCTGCGGTGACGTGACTGCCTGATCTGCGCTGTGGATCGGCGTGGAAAAGGGACCCCGGTAGCGGGGTGATCGGCGTCGAAAAAGGACCCCTCATCCCGGTGGTCTAGGCTGCTCGCTTGGCGGTGTGTCAGGCGGCGAGATCGGGATGCTGGTA